>Ga0105046_10000451_pt1 | contig 57020 bp, 44 predicted proteins | sample MAT03_FD_78385 | JGI IMG/M metagenome (GOLD analysis project Ga0105046, IMG submission 78385) | Freshwater microbial communities from Lake Fryxell liftoff mats and glacier meltwater in Antarctica - MAT-03 (megahit assembly) | ecosystem: Environmental > Aquatic > Freshwater > Ice > Liftoff...
CTAACTGGGAATTTTAGCATTCTCTCTAGCCACCCTGCTTTGTAGCGAGCGGGGTGGCTAGGTTTTTGGGGTTTCCCTCTTACCGCTTATGCAGGAGAACCCCAATGGTTGAGATGTTTGTTTCAAGTGCGCGCAGTTTTTTGACGGGTAGTGAGGATGAGATTCGGCCTCAGCCATTAGTTTTGCCGCTCTACGCTATGCCGCTGGCACCCGAACAAGAGCAGTTACGAGTTTTGCTAATTAGCAGCCCTGGTTGGGTACGTGAAACGATTCACGATTTGCATCGCCGCAGTTTTGCCAATGCCAACGATTGGAGCAGTTTACAGCCCGGTGCGAATCCTGGTGAGGTGGTGAGCATTCTCACCCGACGGCGATCGCGACGATAGTTTGGTTTTTGGAAAGGTACACAGTGCATACCTTTCCAAAAACTGAGCTACAGATCTAACTTGGGGTAGGGCGATCGCGTTCATGGACGCGATCGCCCAAAACTGCTGAATGCCACACCCCTTGCGGTTAAACGGGCTGATAATAAGCAAGTCTTTAGATCCTCAATTAACCATTAGCCATCATGAGCACTCAACCGCTAAAAATTATCCTGGATACCGATCCGGGAGGAGATGATTCGTTTGCATTTTTGTGGCTGCTAAGTTTGGTTAAGCAAGGGCTAGCGGAGTTGGTGGCAGTAACCAGTGTGGATGGCAATGTTCATGCTCGTCTAACCTTTGCGGCGGCGGCTAAACTGCTGGCGCTGTGTGGAATAGACGGTGTGGAAATTGGTCGCGGTGTGATTGGCGGCTCGGAAAGCGATACCGACGATGCCGGGGCGATCCACGGTGAAGATGGCATGGGAAATTTGTCGCATACATTGCCAGAACCGATCCAGCAATACGAAACGGCGCGGTATTCTGACGACGTGCTGATTGACGCGCTACAAGCGGCACCGGGCGAACTAACAGTGGTGGCGATCGCCCCCTTTACCAACCTGGCCGCTGCCGAACGCAAATGCCCTGGAGTGCTCCAGCTTGCAAAAGAAGTTGTGATTATGGGCGGGGCATTTCAGGCAGCGGGCAACATTACCCCCGAAGCAGAATTCAACATTGCCTACGATCCAGAAGCCGCTCAGTTGATGTTCGACCGTTGCCCCAACATCGTTGTCTTACCGCTTGATGTCACCGACCACATCGTTTTCACCCCTGACATGGCCGCGCAAGTCAGCAACACCAATCCCGACAGTGCTATCAGTCAATTTATCGTGGCGCTTTGCACCTTTATGACAGGCAGCGCCCTGGCATTTCGTGAAACACAGGGCAGATCAGGTCTTCTCGTACACGATGCGGCAACCTTGGCCTATTTGTTCTATCCCGAAACGCTGCGGTTTCGCCGTGCCCAAGTGCAAGTTGAAACCAAAGGCGATTGGACACGGGGTAAAACCCTGTTCGACAATCGTCACAAAACCAAGGTTGGAGCAAACGCCTGGGTTGCCCTAGACGTAGACGCAACTAATCTGTTAGCCGCCATGATTGAAGACTTAAAACTATTGGTAGCCGATTAGGCCTGGGCAATTCCTGCGGATTCTCGGTGTAAGGGCGAAGCATTTGCATCAGAATTCAGTCATGGTGATCGGGATTTTGATACAAATGCTTCGCCCCTATCCCTAGCGAACGGCCGATCAAATCCTGTAAACCATCCTCATCCAGTCGCAGGATCATTTACAGCTTCAAAAAAAATGGTGAGACACCCTAAACTAATTTGCAGAAGCTTTTTAGTATCTGGTTTGTCCAGATTTCTGTATGCGCGTTCGCATTGGCACGTTTAACACCGAAAACTTGTTTGCTCGCTTCCGCTTCAAAGACGATATTTCGCAGGACGATATTCGTCGCGAGAAGTGGACCGTCGATGCCACCCGGTTCATTCCCTTCTCTGGTGGTAAAGAGCGAATCACGGCTCAAGCAATGGGTGCAATTCGGGCAGACATTCTGGGGCTGCAAGAAATTGAAAACATGGATACGCTGAAGGCGTTTGTGCAGCAGTTTCGGCAATTTTTACCAGAGGGCGGCTACCCCTATCCTTTAGTCATTGACGGTAACGATCGCCGTCTAATTGATGTAGGGTTGCTGAGTCGCTTTCCCATAGACTGCATTCGCACTCACCAGTTTGAGCGCAACCCCGACGGACGCCACTTCATCTTTTCACGCGACTGTTTAGAAGTAGACGTGCGCCTGCCAGATGGCAAAATTTTGACGGTTTTTGTTAATCACTTTAAATCGATGCATGAGGGGCGATCGGAGACGATGCACATCCGACGACTGCAAGCAGAACGGCTAGTAGCTATTTTGAAAGAACGGTATGGCGATGATCCGGGTCAGGCGGCTTGGGTGGTACTGGGTGATTTGAATGACTACAGACCATCACCGGCTCTAGATCCGCTGCTAAAACAGCCCTGGATCGAAAACGTAGTCGAGCGCCTGCGACCTGATCAACAGTGGACACATTACTATGCCGGGAACGATGAATACAACCAGCTCGATTTTTTGCTGCTGTCAAAATCTCTGGCCGATGCCAATCCCAATGCAATACCCGTAATTGAGCGGCGAGGACTGCCAAAACGCGCCAGCCAGTTTGCTCTTCCTCGATTTGACGGCGTGGGTTCCAGTTTTCCCAAAGCGTCTGATCACTGCCCCCTTGTGATCGAAATTGAGGTTTGATCGAGATTGAGGTTTGATCGAAATTGAGGTTTGATCGAGATTGAGGTTTGATCGAGATTGAGGTTTGATCGAAATTGAGGTTTGATCGAGATTGAGGTTTAGGTGCGTAGACCGATCGCCTGCTATTGCTATAGGCTATGGTCTATAGTTCAGTGTCCAGAATCCTGCGATGAATCGTCCTCAGGTAATTTTTTTTGATGCAGTGGGTACGCTGTTTGGCGTGCGGGGAAGTGTAGGTACGATCTACAGTGAACTGGCTCGTCCGTTTGGAGTACATGCCAATCCCGACGTGCTAGATCAAGCCTTTTTTCAAAGCTTTTGGGCAGCTACGCCGATGGCCTTTCCCGGCGCTCGTGCAGAGGATATTCCAGATCGGGAGTATGCCTGGTGGTGGGCGATCGCAGCCGAAACGTTTCAGCAAGCTGGAGTGCTAAACCACTTTACCGATTTCTCTGCCTTTTTCAGTCGTCTCTATGACCACTTTGCCACAGCAGACCCCTGGTTTGTGTATTCAGATGCCCTGACTACACTTAACCATTGGCAAACCCAAGGAATTGAACTGGGCATTGTGTCTAATTTTGACTCTCGCATTCACAGCGTTCTAGCGGCACTGGACTTGTCGCCGTTTTTCGCATCAGTCACCGTTTCGACTGAAGTCGGTGCGGCCAAACCTAACCCTAAGTTATTTGAAGCGGCTCTAGCAAAACACAACTGTCCGCCGACCTTGGCTTGGCATGTGGGCGACAGCTTGCGAGAAGATTACGAAGGCGCGAAGACAGCAGGGTTGCGAGGAATTTTGTTGAAGCGGCGGTAAGAAGCTGAGACAAAACCCCATACCCAGAAGAGCCAACAGAGTTTGTAGTTTACAACTTTATATTTACTCGTGCCCACCTACGTAGGTCAGTTAGGGGGCGTGCTAAAACTACGTGTAAGTACTTAGTAGTCAAAACAAGTTTTAATAAAAAGCGTATCGTTTATCCGTATTCTTCCAAACCTATATTTTTGGCGGATTTTTCTGAATTTATTACGGTTTCAGTCATTTAACTCAGGACAGAAATAGATTGACTTGGTAGCATTAGTTACACAGGCATCTACAAAACTAATCGCGAATCTGACTACGCTAGCTGATCTATCCTTACTAAACATGAAACACACCCTCTCGTCGATGTCACTGTCTGCCCTTGCTGCTGGAGCAGCGATCGCGTTATCGATTGCTCCTATCAACCCAGCAGAGGCATTCACCATTTCCCTCAATCCCTCCAATGGCAGCACAGAAAACACAGGCTCTACAGCCCTGCTCGATTTCAACTTTGTTCAAGACGGTAACAACGTCAAGCTGAACTTGGGCGTTCAAAACACAACTAATGGTTCCGCTGGGCTTCGTGCGACAGCCGCGACGCTAGTTGGAATCGGATTTGATCTGCCTTCTTTCATCAAAAGCTTTACCTACAGTGCTGCGAACAGCACATTTACTAAGCTTTATGGCGACTCTAAACTGAATAAATCAGTTGTGGGTAGTGCAGCCTTAAATCCCTATGGCACCTTTGATGTGGGTATCCGTAGTGCTGGTTCAGGTAACTTCACAGGCGGTAATCCTCAAAGTGGTTTAACCGCTGGTCAATCAAGTTTGGTTAGTTTCCTATTTTCGGGTACCGGGCTAACCGCTAGCTCAGTTGAGAATTCTTTCTTGAGCGGTATGAGGGATAAATCCTTGGGCATTGTTGGACGCTTCCAGCAAGTGAATGCGGGTGGTGGCAGCGATAAAGTTTTGGGCGGCGTTGTCCCTGAAAACTCCGCAGCCGTTCCTGAACCCCTAACTATTTTGGGTTCAATCACAGCAGGGATGGCTTTCTTGGGTCGCAAGAAGCTTCAACGTAAAGCCGAGGCTTAGTCCTAAAACGCCCAGCGCTAAAAACTAAAACCCTGTTGACATAAACGAGGCAAGAATATGTAGTCCTAAATTGGTAAGGATTTTTTGATGGGCGGGCTTCTCCCGCCCATCAAAAAATCCTTACATCAATACCACTACCTAATAAAGAACGTGCTGCGTGGCTAGGAACTAACGCGCAGCACGTTCTTTGTTTGTCTAGGCAGAAAACCGCAAGTGATTAAGTAGTTCAACCTAAATAAAAACAAGATTCTAAAAGTCTGCACCGCCCGCGCAGCGGGCGGTGCAGACTTTTAGGGTTTTATGTTTAATTACGCCCACCTACTTACAGCGATCGCCAAGGAAGGTTAGGAAAAATGTATTTTTGGATGCGTGTTGCACTCTTCATACGCAGTTATAGCGGTTACCGATCTGGTGCGGTACGAATAACAAGCTGAAACCCTTGCCCTGTCTGTCCAACGTGTACCTTATGTTAAGAGGAACCGCTATAGAAGTTAGCTGCCACACTTTTCTTTACATTAATTTACACTAGGAAGGGTAAGCCTAGTGAATTCACCAGTCATGCTTTTGGAACCTGTGCAGCGCGCCAAGTTAGATGAAACAGACGATACACTGTTTTACGACGCACCGCGTTTTGTGACCCATGTAGATGATGGGTTTATTCAACAGTTGACCGATTTGTATCGAGAGCGCCTGACTCCGGGAACTCGCATTTTTGACCTGATGAGTAGCTGGGTGTCTCATCTGCCAGACGAGATGACGTTTGAGCATGTAGAAGGTCACGGCTTAAATGCAGAGGAATTGGCGAAAAATCGTCGGTTAGATCATTACTTTGTGCAGAATTTAAACCAAACTCAATTGCTGCCGCTGCCCGATCAGTCGTTTGATGCGGTGCTAAATACGGTTTCGGTGCAGTATCTCCAGAAACCTGAGGCAGTGTTTGCAGAAATCTATCGCATTCTCAAGCCGGGGGGGATTGCTATTTTTAGTTTCTCAAACCGGATGTTCTATCAAAAGGCAATCCAGGCGTGGCGCGATGGGTCAGAATCGCATCGCGTAGAGCTAGTAAAAGGGTATTTTAAGGCTATTCCAGGCTTTGGAAATGTAGAGGCGATCGCCCGTTCGTCTACGATGCCCAGTTTTATGCAAATGTTAGGTCTGGGCAGCGGCGACCCGTTTTATGCCGTGCTGGCTCAGCGTCTGTAACCCAGAGCCTAAAAACCTATGCGCTTTCGAGTCACCACCAAAGACGTTTCCCAAACCTTTGACCGTTGGACTGATGCTCTAGAGACAGCTAACCGCCTTAAGCCACACTGTAAAAGCCTGCTGCAAGACATCCGCATTTTTGACGGAGACGAGCTGGTGTGGATATACAGTCGATCGCACCGCTACCCGATGTACATAGGCGCAGGAACCTACGATCGCCTAGTCGCTATGTTTGTGCAAGAGGCGACAAGTAGTTCAACTTAAATAAAAACAAGATTCTATAGCCATAGTCATAAAGCTTAGGATATGCCAGCGTCATTCCCGCGCAGGCGGGAATGACGCTGGCACCTGTCGAGCAGATGGATTCCCGCCTGCGCGGGAATGACAGGGAAGCGTCCTATTGATCATGGCTACCGCTATAAAAGTCTGTGCCGCCCGCGCAGCGGGCGGCACAGACTTTTAGAAGCTTGTTTTTATTTAGGTCGAACTACTTAGAGAAATTCAGGCAGCCAAGTGTTGTTCTACCACAGCCACCAGATGAGTCGTCCAATGGTCTACCAGATCAGCACTAACGGCTTCAACCATGACGCGGATTAGCGGTTCAGTACCAGAGGCACGCACTAAGATGCGTCCCTGATCGCCCATGGCAGCGTTTGCTTGGGCGATCGCCTGCTGAACGGGTTCACACTGTTGCCAATTAAGACGGCGATCGCGATCATTTACGCGGACATTGCGAAGCAGTTGAGGATAGGTTTGAAAGCTTTGGGTTCGCAACTCGGCTAGCGACGTGCCAGACTGTTGCACCAGAGTCGCTAGGTGTAGCGCCGTCAGTAGGCCGTCGCCCGACACGCTGTAGTGCGGACACAAAATGTGACCCGATTGCTCTCCCCCCAACATGGCTCCCTGCTCTAACATTTCGGCATGGACGTACTGATCGCCAACGGCAGTACGAATCAGAGTGCCGCCCTGCTGCTGCCATGCCCGCTCAAACCCCAGGTTTGCCATAACCGTTGAGATCAGGGTGTTGTGGGGCAATAGGTTGGCGTGCCGTAGCGCGTTACCCCACAGATAGAGAATATAGTCTCCATCAATCACGTGCCCCTCATTATCTACTGCCAGTGCCCGATCGGCATCGCCGTCAAAGGCAATACCCAAATCGGCATGATGCTGTAAAACGGCTGCTTGGAGGGCACCTAGATGCGTAGAGCCACAGTGGACGTTGATGCGATCGCCATCGGGCACATCGTGCAGGCAGATCACATCAGCTCCCATTTGCCGAAACACCTTAGCTCCCAATCCCGCAGCGGCACCCCAAGCCAAGTCCAACACAATCCGCATTCCAGCAAGGCTAGTCTGGGGCAGCAGCGGACGATGCAAAGACTCAACATACTGGTCTAACAGCTCTGCTCGTCGCCATGAACGGCCTTTGTTGCTGGGAGCCGTCGCAACGATTTCTGTACTTCGCAGGGCTGACTCAATCGCTGCTTGTAAATGAGTTGGCAGCTTAGCCCCATTGGCTGCAAAAAACTTGATGCCATTATCTTCAGGCGGGTTGTGGCTGGCGGAAATCATCACGCCCCCCACCGCTCCTAACGTGCTGGTGAGATGGGCAACGGCTGGAGTTGGGCATAATCCCAAATTCCAAACGTCCAGTCCAGCGGCGGTTAACCCAGTTGCCAACGCGGCTGAGAGGCGATCGCTAGAATTACGCGAATCTTGCCCCACCATGACAGGCCCAAAACCAGAGACAGAACCAGACGCATGGGCTTTCAGTACCTGCCCTGCCCAAAATCCCACCTGACACGCCAATGCTGGTGTCAGCAAATCTCCAACTCGACCGCGAATACCATCCGTACCAAACAACCGGGTTGAAGGCAGCACCAGAGAATTCCAGAGGGCACTCTCTTCCCCTAGCTCTAATCCTTCACCTAACTCAATTTCTATCGCGGGTTTTAACGTTGAAACAGACGAACCCTCAAGAGAAATAGGCGATAAAACCATGAGACTGATCACTCCACACATCACACTTCAGGAGCATAGCATTTCACTTTAAGAAACCTAAATATCGATTGACAGATTTCTAGTGTTGATAAATTTAAGTGAGACGTTCGCACACCAAACGGAAAACCAAGGCAGTTAGATAACGTTGCAAGCAGAACACGTGCAATGTCATTCAACTGCACCAGTCCTGTTTCAGGATGAGATTTCAGGGCAAGTTCGTTTTGGGGAGGCGTACTGAGTCTGCCTCCCCAAAACGAACTTGCCCTAAAGCAGATTGACAACACCGACAGATTTCTTAGCAAATTTCTCAGCAGTGAGGAGGGTAGTACTGCCCAAAGGCTTATAAAACACCCGTTTCAACCAGTAACGGCTGCATGGATTCCCAGGTTAATCCCTGCTGAATGTAGCGCGGTTGGTTGGGGTCATAGGGGCTGATGAGTCGATCAATCGTCAGAATAGTGGCATCCTGGGGAAGAACGGGCACGTCGGGGTCAAAGGCAGTGGGGCGCATCAACGAACTGGAAAAGCCTCGAAAAATTGCGACTTGATCGGTTTCACCAGCGATAATTGCGGTGACGAGCAGCACTTCTTGAGGGCGCTTTAAGGTGTACTGCTCAAGCTGAGAGCCACTACGACTGTTCTGCATAAGGGGGCGATCGCTCCTAAGGAATTGGTTTAAAGGTTGATTTTTCGTGTGCTTCAAGCACACGAAAAATCAACCGTTTAGAATACTGTGTTGAACAAATACTGTGTTAAACAGCCTCCAACCGCTTGCTTCAAGGGTATAAGGTTGGCTGCGGCTTAAAAAGTCGTTCCAGATTTAAGTTGACGTGCTAGACTTGCACCCAAAAATTGCCATAGATTTTGTATCGCTTACCACAATGAATCTTCTAATTTATTCTCAGGGCATACTGGCGCGGCCAGTTAGTCTTACCGCCCTTGTGTCTATAGTTTCTAGGGTGTCTACAGCATCTCTGATTGTGGGTATCGGGACGGCGGGACTATTTCCCGCTGTGGCTTGGGCAGACCAACCGGGCGATCGCATCCAGCAGCCCCAGATTTTAGCTCAGCAGATTGTAGACGGGTTGCCACCACCGCCGCTAGACCCAACCGGAGGGGAATATATTGCTCCCGGTTCCTTTAATCAGCCGACCTCTCCGGCGATCGCCGCTCCAGCCGACTCGGTGCAGTCGCTGTATATGGTGGTGGTCAATGGCGATAGTCCGCTTCTATTATCTCAGGTGCAGCAGGTAGAACCCGCTGCCCAGTTGCAGCAATATAAAGGTCGGGCTGTTATTCAAGCGGGTGTATTTAGAGAAGAGCAAGGGGCGGTTCAGCAAGTGCAAGCCCTAACCACGCAAGGTATTGCCGCCGATGTCGTACCTGTCTTATCTCAGGCTTATGTTGCGGACTATCAGCCTGCCAGCTATGCCGCCCAACCTGAGCCATTGGCGCTGGCTCCCCTACCAGACGCTACCATTGCCCAAGCGCCTCAAGAAATCGTGTTTGGAGACTATCCCGACCTGCAAAATCCGGCGTTACAAGACCCAAATGGCGATCGCTTCAGCTATGCGATCCCCCCCAATAGCCCTTACTACGTGGTGATCCCCACCTCGGTAGACGAACTCGATTTCGTGAGCAATCAAGTCGTACTGCTGGGGCAAGGGGTGAGCATGGCTAGCATTGTGCAGGCGCGAGACGAACCCCTGGGTCCTCATGTGCGCGTGGGGCCATTTACCGACCGCACTGCTGCCGAGCGGTGGAACGTCTACCTGCGCGATTTTGGCATGAATGCGAGGGTCTACTACCGCCAATAGGAATCGACAATAGGATGACCCAATGCCCCTGAACAACCGACTGGAGCAGCTTCAGCGCGTGGTAGTAACTGCTGACCAAATGAGCCAGGTTGAAGCTCGCCTGTTTGCAGCAGGAATGCCTGTACCAGCGCTAATGGAAAAGGTGGCAGGACGGGTAGCAGCAAGGATTCAAGAGCTTTATCCTAATGCAGAGCAGACAACCGTCGGTGTGCTGGTGGGGCCAGGGCACAACGGCGGCGATGCCTTAGTCGTAGCGCGGGAACTGCACTTAAACGGCTATGGAGTGCAGCTATATTGCCCGTTTGAGCACTTGAAGGAACTGACAGCCTGCCATGCCCGCTATGCACAGAGCTTGGCGATCGCAACCGTGCCGCAAGTAGAGGACTTACAGTCATCTACTCTGCTGGTAGATGGTTTGTTTGGCGTTGGCCTGACGCGATCGCTTTCCCCTACTCTCGCCGCCACCGTTGACCAGATTAATAGCTGGGGCATCCCCATTCTCAGTATTGATCTGCCGTCTGGACTGCATACCGACACAGGCGCTGCCCTTGGAACTGCCATCCGTGCCACGCGCACCCTTTGCTTGGGACTGTGGAAACGGGCTTTTTTGCAAGATCAGGCATTAGAGTACATCGGGGAAGCGGAGCTACTTGATTTTGACCTTCCCCTAGTCGATGTGCAGGCAGTAATGCTATCGGTGGCAGTGCAGCGCATCACCCAACAGATGGCGATCGCAGCGCTGCCGCTACCACGTCCTGCGGCTACCCACAAGTACCGTGAGGGTCACTTACTGCTGGTGTGCGGTTCACGGCAGTACATGGGGGCGGCACTGCTGTCGGCATTGGCAGCTCGATCGAGCGGGGTGGGAATGCTCTCGGTAGCGGTGCCCGAAAGCCTGCGATCGCTTTTGATTGCTCAGGTGCCAGATGCCTTAGTGTTGGGGTGTCCAGAAACGCCAGATGGAGCGATCGCACGACTTCCAGATGGAGTAGATTTAGAAACATATCAGGCGATCGCCTGTGGCCCCGGCCTAACCCCAGCGGCGATCGCCGTTGTAAAGCAAGTGTTAAAGGCTCCTTGCCCACTGGTATTAGATGCCGATGGATTGAACAGTTTGGCCAGCTTGGGCACAGTTCCGACTCTGCACCAGCGATCGGCTCCAACTATTTTGACTCCCCATCCAGGCGAATTTCGACGACTGTTCCCGACGTTGAACGGTCAGCCCATTACCGACCTGATGGGCGATCGAATTGAAGTGGTGCAAATAGCGGCTCAAGCCTGTGGCGCGATTGTGTTGTTGAAGGGGGCGCGGGTGGCGATCGCAGCTCCCAAAGCAAATCAGCCAGAAGTCTCAGCCTCGACCGTTTTTCTGAATCCCCACAGTACTGCGGCACTGGCCAGGGGCGGCAGCGGAGACGTACTGACGGGGCTGCTGGGGGGCTTACTCGCGCAAGCTGCCTCCCGCCAAACGCCCCCCGAGCTGGTGACAGCAACGGCTACCTGGTGGCATTCCCAGGCGGGCATTTTTGCAGCTCAAGCCCGCAGCGAGCTGGGAGTCGATGCCAGTACCCTGGTTCAACATTTAATTCCAGCTCTCCGGTGGGCTAGCACTGAGGGCGGAAAAGAATAAATACTGACTCCAAATCGCAGGCAATATCTTTCGGTTGAGACTGAGTTAGAGCGTAATTTGCCCGCTGTTATCTCTAATCAAGCCAAACAGGGAAATATTGAGATTAAGAGTACTTTGACCAAAAAATTAAGCAGTATGCTCAGTCTTAACCCTCTTCCACGGATTCAAGCGCCGCCTTCTCCCGTTAGGACACTTGCCATGGCACCCAGTTTCGATGTCAGTTTCCCCAATGGCAACACCGCAACGGCAATTCGCGTTGAAGCAGATGCCGATCTGAATTCGGTTCTGCAATGTCTCGGTTTGTTGGAGTCGCGTCCGGTGCTGGTTGTGGTAGGAGGGGCTGGCAAACTGGGTGATGACGATCGAGCACGGGTGCGATCGCTGTTTGTCAGGGTACTAGCGCCGTTGGCTCAAACTCTGAATGCGGTTGTGGTAGATGGCGGTACCGACGCGGGGGTTATGCAAATGATGGGGCGAGCACGACGCAAAACCAACTCCACATTCCCGCTGATTGGCGTTGCCCCCAGTGCCACCACTGGGTTGCCTGGTCAAGCGTTATCTCATCCCGATGGTGCGTTTCTGGAGCCACACCACACACACTTTGTTCTCGTACCCGGCACATACTGGGGAGATGAGTCTGTGTGGATTGCTCAACTGGCCAGTGCGATCGCTGGAGATTCGCCCTCGTTGACTATTCTGATTAATGGCGGCGAGGCCACTTGGAACGATGCGTCCCAAAACGTTCAAGAAGGGCGGCCTTTGGTTGTAATTGCGGGCAGTGGTCGCACGGCTGATGCGCTAGCGACTGCCCTAGATGGCAAAGTAACCGATGAACGTGCCCGCCGCATCGTTGGATCTGGACTCCTGAAAGCCATTGATCTAAGAAGTTCAGATGATTTAGCGAGAGTGATCCAAGAAACCCTATCGCGTTAATTTTTTTAGGTAAACTAATAAAATCGTGTACCCAACCACTCAGGGTGAACAATGGCAAGAAAAGATCCATACCGCGAATTTCTACAGCAAGACTTTAACTCGCTGTTTGAAACGCTAGGGCTAAAAGAAACTCAGAAGCACTACTTGCGATCGCGCTGGCTTGAACAAGTGTTGTGGATGGAGAGTAAAGCGGTAGTAACTCGCGACTGGTACCATCGGCTGCGCTTATTAACCATCATTGGTGGGGTAGTGGTTCCCATTTTGGTCAGCCTTGGCAGCGTTGATGCCGAGAATCGTCGGTTCGCAGATACCATTCGCTGGGCTACTATTGGCCTTAGTGCCGTAGTGGCGGCCTCTGCTGCCGTTGAAGAATTTTTTCACTATGGCGAACGCTGGCAGCATTACCGGCGCAGTGTAGAGTCGTTGAAAACTCAAGGTTGGCAATTCTCTCAGCTCAGTGGAGCTTACATTCCCTATAAAACTCACGAAGAAGCGTTTAATTTCTTTGCCAGCCAAGTCGAAAATATCTTGCAAAAAGACGTAGAAATTTACGCCACCAAATTAGCACAGGCTCAAACCAGCGAAGAAGAAGGGAAATAAACTTAGCGCGTCCAAAAAAGCCATCTGTGCAGGGGCGAAGCACTGGGTCGATACTCAGCCCAAAACAATGGCAGCGTCACCGACTTCATAGCTGCTCATAATCCATCAGAACTGCCTGCCCGTCCGCTATTTCTCGCTTCGCTTGTTGCGCTGCTGCAATCAAACTATTTTGGGTTTGCCTAAACGAAGATTCCCACCGGGCTTCATCTTCCAAGTCAGCAATGAATTCACGAATATGCTCAACAACCCGCTCTTGTAAGTCATCAGGTAGAGATTCAACCATCTTGACGATCGTAGTAATAGCGGGTGAAGGCATAAACTACCCAAAACTCACTTGATAGAAGGTTACCTCCATTTTACCAGCTAGTATCTGCTAGCCCGAACAGTATCTTTTCGCCAGGTAGTATAGCGGTTCTTTGCCGGGTGAGGTACAGTAGACCCCGGCAAAACCCTTGCTGAATAAGACTTTTAAAAATCAACTTGTACTTCACTGAACCAGGAACCGCTATAGCGATCGCCTCTCTCTTACTTATACCCAGTACGGCGGCACCGCATATTGGAGATGACACAGCTACACGTTAGCCAAACGAGAGGATAATGGAGGCATGGATTTCTGGGGGTGTGTACGGTGAACCTTCCTTCGTTTCTTTGGTTGTGGCGGATCGCGGCTTGGTCAATGGGGCTGTCGGTGTTGGCCTATTTGATTTTGGCAGGCACGGGCGGGTGGATTTTGGTGACGCGCCAACGCAGTCAACCCCGACCAAAATGGCTGCGATCGCTGCACTACACAATTGGCGGAATTCTAGTCGGCCTAGTCCTACTGCTGCTGAGCGTTGGAGTGGTAGGGACACTCGGCTACTACGGTAGTTTAGGCCACTCGGTACATTTGCTGGCGGGGCTAACAGTGGTTGCGTTGGTGTTGCTTTCCGCCGTCAGCGCTAGCCGCATTAGTCCCAAACGTCCTTGGGCGCGATCGCTTCACCTAGGAACAAATCTGGTGCTGTTGCTGGGGCTAATCGCTGTTTCTCTATCGGGCTGGAGCGTGGTGCAAAAATATTTGCCCTAGGTCAGCGTTCGCCACGCATGAGCCGACAGGTATATTGAGATTAGCTGCCCTTTCTGATGCCCCTTGTTTCCGTGTCTCAACCCTCCAACGTTCCTGATTCTCCACCTGCGCCCAGTGCTGCTTTTGATTCTGTCCCCAATCCCTTACCGGAACCAGCCGCCGTTTCTATCTTTCGACTCTCGCCGCTGATTCGTGTGACGCTGCTGCTATTCTATGTAGCGTTGACGCTGCCGCTGCCGTTTTTGGCGCGTTTTACCAACGCATCTGTGCCACCCGCGATCCTGGTGCTGGGGTTGCTGGTGGGAGCGATCGCCCTCTATGCAGCGTTAAGCGAACAAGTGATATTAAACGAGACGGGTATTCAAGTCACCTATCCAGCTTGGGTGCCACGGTTTTGGCGCAAGGGCTGGACGTTACCTTGGCAAGAGGTTAAGGCGCTGAAGCCTCGCTCTACAGGGCAGGGGGGAATTGTGTACTATTTTTTGACCGAGGCAAATGAGGCTCGACTGTTGCCAATGCGGGTGGCGGGATTTAACCGGATGGTGCAACAGGTACAAGCTAAAACGGGGATCGATATGACCGATGTCCGCCCTCTGTCTCAACCCTGGATGTACCTGATTTTGCTGGGGCTAACCCTGCTACTGCTCTTGATGGACGGCTGGACAATTGGAACGGCTCTAACGATGGGGAGTTGGGGAGTTTGAGTCAGGCTGCTCAACTGCGCTTAGAAAAGGTGGGCTTGAACAGTGCGATCGCCGCTCAAGTTCTATTGCACGACATTTCAGGCGAGATTTTTCAGGGCGATCGCCTTGCCATTGTCGGCCCGACGGGAGCCGGAAAAACCTCCCTGCTGCGACTGCTCAACCGCCTCACCGAGTTGAGCAGTGGGCACATTTACTTAAACAATCAAGAAATCCGCCAAATTCCGCCGATTCAACTGCGGCGGCAAATAACCCTCGTCCATCAAGAATCGTCGCTGTTGGGAATGACCGTGCGGCAGGCGCTAAGCTATCCGCTACAACTGCGGGGACTGTCGCCGGTCTCCATTCAGCAGCGCTTGATTAGCGGTATGGAGCAACTGCACCTTCCGCAAGATTGGCTGGAGCGAACGGAAACTCAACTCTCGGTCGGGCAGCGTCAGTGGGTGGCGATCGCCCGTGCCATCCTAACTCAGCCTGCTATTCTGCTGCTGGATGAACCCACATCAGCGCTCGATGCCGGTCGGGCTGAATATTTGATTAAGCTGTTACTGACGCTGGCAGCCGAGCAGCACACCACCATTGTGATGGTGAACCACCAGTTGGACGTAGCGCAGCAATTTTGCGATCGCCTCTTTTATCTAGAGCACGGCGCACTTCTCCAAAATCTGCCCGCCAAGCAAGTCAACTGGGTAGAACTACGGGAAACGATGGTTCACGCTAACAAACAATCCGCCGATGATTGGGATTAGTTAAACTATCGCAGATCCATCTATCGCCCTTCGGCAATACCAGATAGCGGACGTGTGGGCGATCGCCTCTGACTCGCTGAACTTGAGCCGTTTTTCGCAACTGGCTCTACCACTTCCACGTTAAATCGATAGCCCACATTCCGCACGGTTTGAATTAAATTGGGCTGACGAGGATCAACCTCAATCTTTTTACGCAGGGATAATACGTGCGTGTCTACAGTGCGGTGGTTATCGATGGCATCAGGCCAAGCCTTACGCAGCAACTCTGATCGACTCAGAGGCGACCCTCCCGCCTGAGCTAAAACATAGAGAAGGCTAAATTCTTGAGGTGTAAGGTCAATCAATTCTTGATTAAGCTGGACGCGACGCTGCACCAGGTCAATTTTCAAAGCACCATAATCTAGCAGGGCAGGAACGGCTGTCGCCCTGCTGCGGCGGGTCAGCGCCTCTACCCGTGCTAAAAATTCCTGCATTCCAAACGGCTTGGTTAGATAATCATCGGCACCTGCCCGCAGGCCTGCTACGATATCCGCTTCTGTGTTGCGAGCAGAAAGAATCAGCACATATGCTTGCCCTTGCTGATGTACCCAACGGCAAAACTCTAGACCATCGCCGTCTGGTAGTTCCGAGTCAAGAATGACTAGATTGGGCTGGCGGTTGAGAAAAACGTCGCGGGCTTGCTGAAGACTAGCGGCCTGATAGACCGAACAGCCGAGTTGCTGCAAATGCCAGCCGAGTAGCGATCGCAAATGGGGATTTCCCTCGACAATTTGGATGCAAACAGCGCTCACGGTGCTCCAACTTGCTATGCAGATTAATGAGTCTAAACTTAACAGAGCATTTGTCAAGGTTTTGTAACCACTGCTACGCACTGGGCGATCGCCTGTGCTCCATCCATATCACTAGCGGCCCTGTAATCTTTTTTTGTAATCTTTTCTTGGCAGTGCCACGCTCCGTGCGGCACTGCCAAAAAAAGATTAGGTTTTATTTTGTACACAACCCCTGTACACAACCCTTAGAAAATCACCGAGTGCCCGACTCAACTACAGTGTCGCAAGTCTACCCGTAGATCAGGGTAAAATAGAAGGGAGTAATGCTAGGATCTCCGGCAAACGCAACAGCGCGATCGCGTTGTTTGTAGAGAGGATCGCCATTTCAGCGAAACCAGCTCTATTTTGCATCTCTCCGTCTGCCCATTAATTCACAAACGATTTTTATCACCTTTTATGCTTCAAGACACTCAAGTGATCCGCCTGTATCAGAGAGTGACCGACGCTCTCAACGAGCAATGGAATCGAGGATACCGTTTCGACGAACTTCGGCTCTATCTGGACGGGTATCTAGCTGCCCTGCGCCACACGAATGTTGTCGAAGCCTATCTTATTCATCAACTAGAAGAGGAAGCGATGCGCTATCTCTACGATTCGTCCAATTTTGAAACACTCCAAACTGAGCGCGAAGTAGATTTCCGTTAGGTTCTTCCAGCTTCCTTGGAAGCTGTTTGACAAGATTCTGAATCGTTTCCCAGCTTCGCCGGAAAACGATTCACGCCCTCAAAAAAGCATTTATGCAGGGGTCTATTAGACAAATAAACCAAGCATTTTTTGAAAAGGGCAGCTCAATCACTCTTTTCAAAAAATGCTGGCTTTTATCTAATTCACGCTCTTAAGACGCTAGTGCAACCTCGACCATTTGCTGCAACTCTCCCTTCTGATATAACTCGATCAAAATATCGGAGCCACCCACAAATTGACCATTAATATAAACTTGAGGAATGGTAGGCCAGCTAGAGTAGTCCTTAATGCCATCACGAATTTCGTAATCGCTCAAAACGTCTAACGTCTCGTACGATGCGCCCAAAGCGTTCAGGATTTGCACGACATTATTAGAAAAGCCACACTGGGGCATCAACCGATTGCCTTTCATGAAAACAAAGATTTTGTTTTCGTTAATCAGAGTGTCAATTCGTTCTTTTAGTTCTGGAGTCATAGCGCGCTCTGGAGTAAGTAGTAGGATTAAATTGCTCCACATCCATTCTATCGTGGTGTCTTTCGGCTGCTTCTACAGTAGGTAGCCTTTAACAATAGGAGCCTCTTATATGACCGCTCCCTTAACCTTACTGAGAAGCTCATCCCTCAAGATTTATCAAGCCACTGCACTTAGATGGGGTATCGGCTAGGTGAAATATCAATGGGGTGGAATATCAACGATTAGCCAGCTTGGTTTGTAGCGACCCAGTCTTCAGGGGTATAGGTTTTGAGCGCAAGAGCATGGATCGCCTCAGACGACATCGCTTGCCGAACTGCTCCGTACACCATCTGATGCTGCTGAACCAGGGTCTTACCTGCAAACTCTGAGGAAACCACTACAGCTTGATAGTGGTCTCCGCCACCTGTCAAATCCTGAATCTGAACCTGAGCATCTGGGAGGGCAGTTTTGATCATGTCCTCAACTTGATTTGGGCTAATCACTCTGTCTCCTGTAAGTAAATTCTGACCCACATGACAACCGTTACTCATTAGCTCATCTAGAGCTGGAACGCCGCCCTGAGTGGCGCATCGGCTATGTACGGTCTTGGTTGGCGATCGCTCACCCCAACCCTCCTGAAGGTTTACTGATGCACCCTTCCCTTCTAATCGCTATTTTCTAATTACTGGGCACAGTCTGAGGCGCGGTAGAGGTAGGCGCAGGCTCTTGGTTGCGAGGGTAGGGCGTATCGACAAACCCTAGCTCAAACAGTTGGCGATAGGCGCGCTGCCCTAAATCGCGAGTTGGGTTTTGGCTACGCACAATTTGTACCAGCAGCGGCACGGCCAAGTCGGGCTGGTTGCGAGCACGGTGCACCAGGGCAAGCTGGTAAGTTGCCTCATCGCGCAACTGAGCAGACTCTAGCGCTTGACGACGCTGAACATCGGCAATGCGATTGTCAATGGGGTTAAAGCTGCTGTACAGCTCCTGGTAGAAGTTGGAAAGTTGGTTAAAAAGTTGGCGCGCATCCTGTAGCTTACTGATTGCCAATGCGTAGTTTTGAGCCGCTACTGCCGTTGCAGCTTCTTCAATGAGGCGCTGCCCAGCTCTCATGCTCAAGATGCTGCCGTCTTGAGAGAGAGGCCGCAAATCTTCAATATTGGCTGGATTAACAGGATCAACAGGCTGTGGAGTATCGCCTGTCAGATCAGGGTCTGTAGGAATGGATTGTGCCCAGCCATTGCCTAAAGATGACAGCATGATGGCTGCTGCAACAGGTGCAGACAGAAGGCAGGCAATAGAAAAACGGCGGAACGCTTTGAAAGATACCATGTACAACTCTGCATTGATTCTGACGTGGACAAGTCTAACCTGCTCATGCACAGGATAAATATTACCACTGTGAGGCTGTTAAGTTTCTCAGCCTAACGAAAAACCAGTTCCCAAATCCTACACTGTTCGCTGAGCGGGCAGTTTTAAACTACATTAATGTTTCAATTGAAGCTAAGTAGTTCAACCTAAATAAAAACAAGATTCTAAAAGGCTGCGTCGCCCGCTGCGCGGGCGACGCAGCCTTTTAGGGTTTTATGTTTAATTACGCCCACCTACTTAATTGACGCACAAACGTGAGAGATTGTGCCTAGATCATAGTCCAACCTAGCAAAAAACCAAGCTCCAGAACTCCAGCGAATTCAGCTACAGCATTATCAACAACTTACCCCAGAGTTTAGAGAACTGGTAGTGGTATTAATGTAAGGATTGTTTGATGGGCGGGCTAAGCCCGCCCATCAAACAATCCTTACCAATTAATCCTTACCAATTTAGGACTACTAGAGAACGAACCCCAGAGCTAGGGCATTCAAGTTTTGTCTTTGTCTACACTAGACTTTACGGATCAAGAGCGACAGAAATAAACCCTTACTTAACTCGGCGCAAAGCGCTTTACGTTAAATATGACTGATGCTAACTCTCTACCCAATTCGTCTCAAGGGTCGTCCTTTACCCCTGGTGTGCTATCGGCTCAGCAAGGGCTAGTTTTACAGCGAGGCGGAGAAGAATTAGCGCTTGAAAAAGTGGGCGATCGCTTCACGCTGCGTCCGGCGGAGGGGCATAGCCTAGAAGACCTAGCGTCCTTACTTGGGGTTGACTCGATTCAGCCAGTTCCCGGTTTAAATTTAGGGCTGGTACAGGTCGGGGCTGATCGGTTAGATGCCATCACTGATCAAGCGCGCGCCAGTGATGCGGTTGCATTTGTGAGCCATTTATATCAAATGCAGAACAGCCCTCATAACTTGGTGTATTTGACTGATGAGATTACAGTCCAGTTTGCCGCCTCTACCACGGCTGCTACGATGCAGGCGATCGCCACAGACAATGGGTTGCAAGCCATACAGCCTGTCGAGGGTATTCCATATACCTATGTGTTTCGACTAACTCCACAGGCTACAGTCAACCCCATCAAACTAGCAAACCAGCTCATGCGTCGCCCTGATGTGCTCACGGCAGAGCCTAATGTGGCCATGCGGGCGCAGTTACACTACCGTCCCCGTGATCCAGAGTATGGTCGCCAATGGTACCTGAACAATACCGGGGGTACCCAAATTGCGTCCACTGCCCACATTTCGGTAGAACCTGCCTGGGATATCACACGGGGCATTCGCTCCGTTGTAGTGGCCATTACCGACGACGGGTTTGACTTGAACCATCCTGACTTTCAAGGCAAGGGCAAGGTAGTCTCTCCCCAAGATCTAAAAGCCCGCGACACACTACCCCTTCCCGAAGCGTCACAAGAAAGCCACGGCACCGCCTGTGCTGGGGTCGCGATCGCCGAGGAAAACGAAACGGGGATCGTGGGGGTGGCTCCCGGCTGCAGTTTTATGCCAATTCGCACTACTGGCTTTTTAGACGATCAGGCGATCGAAGATTTGTTTAACTGGGTCATTCAAAAAGGGGCGTGGGTGGTGTCGTGCAGTTGGGGAGCCAGCGCGGTTTACTTTTCGCTGTCGCTACGGCAGCGGGCTGCTATTTCACGGGCGGCAACTCAGGGGCGCAATGGCAAAGGCTGCGTGATCGTGTTTGCGGCTGGCAACTCCAATCGCCCCGTGAGCGGAGCCGTAAACGAGCAAGGCTGGCCTCAAAACGCGCTAAGTGGAGTCGTTAACTGGCTAAATGGTTTCGCCGTACATCCCGATGTCATAGCAGTCTCGGCTAGCACCAGTTTGGGTAAAAAAGCAGCCTACAGCAATTGGGGAGAAGCGATCGCCGTAGCTGCCCCTAGCAACAACGCCCCCCCTGGCATTTGGTTGCCTCAGCAGGGGTATGTGTTTACCGCCCCGCCCGTGCAAACAGCTCTGCCTGGAGTCGGCGTGTTCACCACCGATCGCCTCGGTGCCGCCGGGTACGATCCCGGCAGTTTTACCAATACCTTTGGCGGTACCTCTAGTGCCTGCCCAGTGGTTGCAGGGGTGGCTGCATTGGTGCTCTCAGTTAATCCGTATCTAACAGCGCGTGAAGTCAAACAACTGCTCCAAGAGACAGCAGATAAAATTGTTGACTCTGATGCCGATCCACAGTTTGGGCTGCGCTTAGGAACCTACAACGCCAGTGGGCATTCCCAGTGGTTTGGTTATGGCAAGGTAAATGCGGCACGGGCTGTAGAGGCCGCCCGTCGAAAACTACCGGGGGCGATCGCGCCCTCTCAATGGCTGCAACAACAGAACACCACGTCTATAGAAATTCCCGACTCCAGCCCACGAGGAGCCACCAGCGTTATCCAAATTCAAGACGCTCGCCCGGTAAGAGATATTCGCATCACCCTCGACGTAGAGCACAGCTACCTGGGTGACTTAGAAATTACCCTAATGCCTCCACAAGGAGAATCTGTGCTGTTGCAAAGCCGCACGTTAGGCCGCAGCGATCGCCTGCAAACCACTTACACTCTCCAGACCACGCCCTTTTTACAATATCTACTAAACCGATCCGCAAAAGGTGTCTGGCAACTCCGTCTAATCGATCAAGCTCCCTTAAATATTGGCCGCTTAGTTAGCTGGCAGCTTAGCTTGGGACTATGAAGCTTGGGACTATGAACGGCTAATGTTCAGTGGCACAGGCTGACAACGAAGAGATTCCAAGGCTTCTGCTGCTTTTAAGCGTTCCAATGCGGTGTGTAAATCAGCCGTTAACTGTTTTGCGTCGGCTTTAGGGCTTTGATGTAAATAGGCAGCCACATCAAGCGGCGTACCAATTCGGACATGAATACTACAACCCCACTGCGGCACAAGTTCACTGTACTGCAAATGAATAGGCACAACCTTAAGCCCCAATCCAGGCTGTGTAGACTCTGCCTGAACAGCTAGCCGCGCTAGACCCGGCTTCAGCGGATGGAGTTGCCCATCTTGAAAAATTCCTCCCTCCGGGAAAATAACCAGCATCTCACCTGCTAGCACTAGCTCTAATCCGTACCGGAGACTAGCAATTCCAGGCTGGCGAGGATTCACTGGAAACCCACCCAAACGGCGGATCATCCATCCTTGCAGCCCTTTGACTTCATCGGAGGTTACCATAAACCGTAGATACCGTCCGGTGACACGTCGCCCACTCACATGAGGCACTACCAGCGCGTCCCACCGAGAGCGGTGCGTCGGTGCCAAAATTACAGGGCCTTGGGTCGGAATATTTTCTTGTCCGATAACAGACAGCTCACTGAAATAGGTGGGCAGTATGATCCTGCTGCCTAAGGGATAGGCCAGTGCAGACAGCCAAGGTGACACCCGTGAATCGATGCTGGTTCCCCGAGTGGGCGACAATGCGTTCAGGTTGACATCTTTTGAATTGAGCAAAACCATAAACTTCGGTCAGTACGTGCTACAGATTCTTTGAATGTTGATATTCAATCAAGCATAGACCCTTACTCCGAAGGCAACCTCTACCACAGGGACAGTTGTGTGGCTGTCCTCTGGGGTTAGAAATTGATTTTTGCGTGCCAAGCCCCCTGAAATAGAAACTTTCCACAATCGTATGTAAGCCTTCCTCTCGCTCTAGCTCAGTACTGATGGCGATCGCCGCTGTTGACGAAACCAAGTCTGCAACTGATGCCGACAAGAAGCTTCCAAAATACCGCCGGTGACGCTAAGACGATGATTAGAACAGGCGCTATCGGGAATGTTAGCAACCGTACGAATGGCACCGGTCTTAACATCGTCGGCTCCATAAACTAGCGTTCCCAACCGCGACAAGATAATAGCACCTGCACACATGGGACAAGGTTCCAGCGTGACATATAGAGTGCAGTGGGGCAGGTACCAAGACTGCAGCCGTTGCCCAGCAGCTCTCAGGGCTAACACCTCTGCATGAGCAGTGGGATCATGATTGCGCTCTCGTTGATTTTCACCAGTCGCCAACAGCGTGCCATCAGGAGCGAGCACAATTGCTCCAACGGGTACTTCGCCCGCCCCTCCAGCCGCAGCCGCCAGAGCGATCGCCTGAGCCATCCAATAACAATGAACTTGATAGTCAGAAGTGTCTAGCCCAATTGGCAGTCTTGGAAGGCTCAAATCAATATCCCCTTCAATTGGCATAGTCCTTTAGAATTAAAAATCTCGTAGCGTATGGCAACACGCTAAGTAGGTGGGCGTAATTAAACATAAAACCCTAAAAGTCTGCGCCGCCCGCGCAGCGGGCGGCGCAGACTTTTAGAATCTTGTTTTTATTTAGGTTGAACTACTTACACAGGTTAAGACAATGTTTACTTTTTCTAAACGCCACGCTCCGCTCAAAAAAGTAAGGCGTAAACCTATAGCACCATAAGATAGCCGCAAATACTTTGTAGAGGGTTCCTAGCGCGAGACGTATGGGATCAGCAAACAAAAATCATCCCGGTGTCATTCCCGCGCAGGCGGGAATCCATGATAAGCCTTCTGCTTGAGCCGGTATCTTATTCCAACGCAGTTCCCTATGGGATAAGGTGAGATTTACTACCACCTTTACGGAATTTCAACTCAAACACTACCTTAAGGCTTACGCACCTGACACAAAAAACCAAGAAAGTTGAATGAATTTGCGGGCGCTGAGCGCTGACAAATTCATTCAACCGTGTAAGTCCTAATTATCTGTTCAAGATCTGTTCAAGAACCATCCATGCTGCCCAATTACCGTCGGTGCCTAAGTTGTAGAAAAACTGCCCACAGATCAGCTTTTCTACGAATCGTGCGGCTACATCCGTCGCGAGCGATACAATTGGAACAGGGATCTGGACGTTCTGCTTACTTATGTCTACAGGCAAGCTGTTTACAGGCTGCTCAAAAAAAAGATCGGCTAGGACGATCGCTTAAGGCAGCGGTTCCGGAGTCTATATACGCAACCCTGTGGCAAAGGCTGTCGGCAAGCGAGTCAGATAAAGGTTAAGTAATGGCAGTACAGCGCCGTGCTTACGCATTGTCGCTTTACAAAGGGCGATGAATTCCACTATTGGAAGATGCGTAGGTCGTGAGGATGCTTATACTGGTTCTATTAGTGCTAGTTTTATCAAGGCTGGTTTTATGGAAGGTAGGGTTGCTGACGATAAAATTCCTCATCCCTCATCCCTAAGCCCTGTAAGCTAAAGTTGGCGTGTATAGGTTAAAGACAACAACCTGAGACAAAGACCTAGGCTTCATCATTCATGCCGCCTCGTGAGCTAAGCTTACAATCGTTGTGTTTTTAAGGATACGTTAAGAAATTGAGTCGTAATGGTAGGTCAAACAAAACTGTAATCGGGCTGTTAACAAAGTTTTCACCTCAGAATCTGCCCGGTTCAAAAAGATTCAGGCAATATTGTAGAAGGGTACTGTTTAGAATCGCAGTAGCCGTTTAATTGGATGGTTGGAAGGAGGCGGCAGCGATCGCATCTGTTAGCTGTAGGTTTTTAGTGGAAAAATGGCCTTGGTGTCTTGCGTTTAAGATGGCTGAGTCAGGCGAACCCGAAAATTCATTGCAGTTTTATTTAGGGAAAATGGGTCAACTTATGTGACAGTCACCGGCACGAAGAGAGGAGAGTGGATGAACGGTAAAGTTAGAATTTATGAGTTATCGCGGGAATTGAATTTGGACAACAAAGAAATTTTGGACGTTTGCGAACAACTCAACATTCCAGTGAAGAGTCATAGCAGTACGATTTCAGAAGCAGAAGCCACGCGGATTCGTTCCGCCGCCGAAAAATACGTTCACACCTCTCCGTCACCTGGAAAGTCAACGTCAACTCACTCTATGCCTCCGTCCAAGTCAAGTGGCGCACAGCCTCCCGTCAAAAAGCAGCAGATCCTGGAAGTGCGTCGGCATCGCCCGACTGTTGAGGCACCTCGCCGCCCTGAGGCTCAAGTGCCTAGTGCGTCACCAAGTGTGTCGCCAGTTGACGCCGTACCTCCCCAAGCCACTCAGCCCACGTCTCCGCCTGCTCGACCCTCTTCCTCTTCCTCTGCTACTCGTCCTACTTCGACAGCTCCTGAGCTGGAACCTAGTGACGTTAGACAAGACTTGGTCGAGGCAGTTGAAACCCCGATTGAGAGTGCCCCTCCGCTGGCAGAGCCACTACCAGAAGCTTTACCCGTTGCTCAATCTGTAGAACCTGAGGTTCAAGCAACGCAAGAACCCGGTATTTTGACCCAACTTGCTCAGTCTCCGGATAGTTTGCCTAATCGCACACCCGAAATATTACCCGAAACACTAGTTGAACCAGCCCCGATTGAGCCTAAGGCTGCAAAATCTGGAGCCAAATCTGCAGCTAAAGCCGTTGAACCTCTGCCTTTAGTTGGGCCTCCTGTTAAGCCTGCTTCTCGAATCGAAGGTGGCTCAACAGTAATTCGCCCAGTTCTGAAGAAGGCCTCATCGGGTAATGCCCCGGTCAGCCGTAGTGAACCTGCACCGGCTCGAACCCCAGGCGAGGGACAAGGGATTATTCGGCGATCGCCTGCAGCGCGAGCTGAGATGACCCCTAGTGGTCACATTCCGATCACGGAAATGTCTGAGCCACCTGTCTTGCGTTCTAAACCAGTTATCGAACTGCGTCACAAACCAGTTCGTCCCACGACTGAGAGCAGAAATGTAGATAGTCCTGCCGCTCCCATCAAGCCTGGATCACCGGGATTTGGAGCCGCCGCTGAAGATCCAAAAGCCAAGCCAACGCCACCTAAAATGGTCAAGCGTGGTAAAGGCTGGGAAGAAGAGGAAGAGCAGGAAGAGAGCGCTAAGGCCGCTAAGGGCACCACTAAGGCCAAACGGCGCACAGTGGTCGATGAAGACGAAGATATTGACCTAGACGAGATTCTAGATGAAGACGGGGAGAATGGAGAGGTTTCACCGACCGCCATCAGCTTGTCTCTCATGCGTCCACCCAAACCCAAGGGTCGCCCTGGTCAAGCGCCAAAACCTGTGGCTGCCGTGCCTGCTCCGTCTCGCAAAAAGCCAGGTAGCTCATCTGAGTCTCGTTTTAGCCGACGCGATCGCCGTGAGCAAGACACGCCACAGAAAGCTGAAATGATTACATTAATCGGTGGGCTTAGTGTATCTGAGCTGGCTAGCCGTCTCATGGTTCCAGATACCGAAATCATTCGAGCCTTATTTATGAAAGGGATCATGACTTCGGTCAATCAGATCCTTGACGTGCCTACTGCAACCATGGTGGCAGAAGAAATGGGCGTTCTGGTTGAAACTGGAGTTACCGAAGCTGAAGCTAAGAAGGTGATTGAGATGATCTCGGCAGGCGATCTGGAGCATCTCCAGCGTCGTCCTCCAGTAGTCACTATCATGGGTCACGTCGATCATGGTAAGACCACCTTGTTGGATTCCATCCGTAAAACAAAGGTTGCTCAAGGTGAAGCGGGTGGGATTACTCAACACATTGGCGCTTATCACGTCGATGTCGTCCATAACGGCAAGCCTGAGCAGGTTGTCTTTTTAGATACTCCCGGTCACGAAGCGTTTACGGCAATGCGAGCACGGGGCGCACGGGTCACAGACATAGCAGTTTTAGTGGTTGCGGCAGACGATGGAGTCAGACCTCAAACTATTGAAGCCATTAGCCACGCTAAGGCTGCTCAGGTGCCGATTGTCATTGCTATCAACAAAATAGACAAAGAAGGTGCTCAACCCGATCGCGTTAAGCAAGAGCTAACGGAGTATGGCTTGGTTGCAGAAGAGTGGGGCGGTGACACCGTTATGGTGCCTGTTAGTGCGTTGACGGGTGACAACCTGGAAACATTGCTAGAGATGATTCTCTTGGTATCGGAGGTAGAAGATCTCTATGCCAATCCTGATCGACCTGCCAAAGGTACTGTGATTGAGGCCAACCTCGATAAATCTCGTGGACCAGTGGCAACTCTGTTAATCCAGAATGGCACCTTGCGCGTGGGCGATACCCTCGTTGCGGGTTCAAGTTTTGGTAAAGTGCGAGCCATGATCGACGATCGCGGTGCGCGGGTAGACGTGGCTAGCCCATCGTTTGCGGTTGAGGTTCTAGGCTTGAGCGATGTCCCTGCTGCTGGGGATGAGTTTGATGTTTACCTGGATGAAAAAGAAGCGCGGGCGATCGCAGGAAACCGTGCTGATGAACAGCGGTTATCGCGACTACAACAGTCGATGGCATCTCGCCGAGTCAGCCTCAACACGCTGTCTGTTCAGGCTCAGGAAGGCGATCTGAAGGAACTTAACCTGTTGATTAAGTCAGATGTTCAGGGTTCTCTGGAGGCTATTGTCTCTTCCCTGCAACAGCTTCCCCAGAAAGAGGTACAGGTTCGAGTTCTGTTAGCTGCTCCGGGAGAAATCACGGAAACTGATGTAGACCTGGCTGCCGCCAGTAACGCTGTAATTATCGGCTTTAACACGACCTTTGCTAGTGGAGCGCGCTACGCGGCCGATCAGGCTGGAGTAGACGTACGAGACTACAGCATCATCTATAAGCTGCTTGAAGATGTTCAAGGAGCGATGGAAGGCTTACTAGAGCCAGAGATGGTGGAAGAGCCACTAGGACAACTGGAGGTTCGTGCCGTCTTTGCGGTAGGAAAGGGAGCCGTGGCAGGTTGTTATGTGCAATCGGGTAAAGCTATCCGAAACTGTAAAGCTCGTGTTCGCCGTAAAGGTGAACTGCTCTACACAGGCACACTAGACTCGCTCAAGCGGATGAAAGAAGACGCAAAAGAAGTGAATGCTGGATATGAATGCGGCATCGGCTTAGATGACTTCAAAGACTGGCAGGAAGGCGACATTATTGAAACCTACCGCCTAATCACGAAGAGACGTACCTTGTCGGCTTAAATCGTTTCTCAAAACCAAGGCACCGAGACACTGCTTAATCTGGGTATGATTTTTTTGAAAGGGTCGCTGAGCGACCCTTTCAAAAAAATCATATAGCGGTAGCCATGATCAATAGGACGCCTCCCTGTCATTCCCGCGCAGGCGGGAATCCATCTGCTCGATAGGTGCGGGGCTGGATTCCCGCCTGCGCGGGAATGACGCTGGCATGTCCTAAGCTTTATGACTATGGCTATACATGAAATCAGCAACACCGACACCGACAAAAGGCACCTCGCGACTGGGGTGCCTTTTGTCGGTAAAGATCTTTGGAGATGCAGTTTAGGTGTGGTTGTTCTAACCTAACTAGCGTTCCAAACTAGCGTTTCAACCCAACTTGCGATCGCCCATCAGAGATCTTGGCGATCACGCAAAAGTTGACATCCCTAGGTCAGGAGGTACATCTTGCCAGCGACCCTGCCCTATAGCGCGAAGGGCTTCTTTGAGAGAGATAGCTCCTGTGTAGAGCGCCCGACCGACAATTGCTCCTGTAACCCCGACTGACTCCAGTGCCAGCAGGCTGAGTAGGTCGGTAGTAGAACTAATACCGCCAGACGCAATCACGGGGATCGAAATCGCATTTGCCAAATCGCGTAGCGCCTCTAGGTTAGGACCTTGAAGGGTACCATCTCGATAGATATCGGTGTAAATAATTGCGGCAGCGCCACAATCTGCCATTTGCTGGGCTAGCGCGATCGCCTCTACTTCTGATGTTTCTAGCCAGCCTCGAGTGGCTACCTTACTATTGCGCGCATCAATACCAACGATAATTTGATCAGGAAAGTCCTGGCAAAGCTGAGCGACTAAATCTGGCTGCTCCACAGCTACCGTGCCCAAAATAGCCCAACGCACGCCCAAGTTCAGCAAATCAGCCACGCTCTGGCGATCGCGCAAACCGCCACCCACTTCAACGGGAATGTTGAGGGTATGAGCGATCGTCTCAATTACAGCCCGATTTACCGGATGTCCCGCTTTTGCCCCATCTAGATCCACCAGATGTAGACGGGTCGCCCCCTGATCTACCCACTGCTGGGCGATCGCCACAGGATCATCATCATATACTTCAGATTGAGCATAGTCTCCTTGATACAGCCGTACACAGCGCCCTTCTAAAAGATCAATCGCCGGAATTACATCCATCTCTCCCTATCCTCAATCGTCTAAGTAGTCTAAATCTAAATCTAAACAAAAACCAAATCTCGAAACTCTGCACCGCCCACGTAGAGTTTTAAGATTTTACGCAATGGGCAACTTTCTTAAACTTTGCAGGATTCCGTAGGCATAAAATATCAGGAAGCCAGGTTGACGATTTGGAACCCTTACGGAGCAGGGGTTCCAAATCGTCATCTGTCCTAAGCTTTGTGGCGACAGCTATAATTCAGGAGTGACTCATACCAAAACCTGTGCAATCAGCTAGAGTCATAGAAAGATAAGTCTACTTTTTATAGAAAATTTCCCACGCGTGAGTCAGCGAGTCGGCAAAATGCATCGGAATCAACCTCATCATCTTGATATGAGTCAGCTTATTTGGAAATCCTGCCTCAGTTTGGATGCCCTTGTCCGCTAGTCAATCTCGACTAGGGCGCGGAGAAGCTGAGGATCACACCTCCGCTTCAAGTGTTCCGCTGTCTAAAGACGTAGCTTGTGATGGAGCTAGATCTGCCCCGGAAGATGTGCCAGCGGTAGACAGCACAAAAATTTGGGTGACTGACAAGTTGCTGTTCAGCTTTCAGCGCTGTCGCCGCCGTGCTTTTTTAGACACGTATGGCAACCCAACCGATCGCGATCCGCCGAGTGATTATTTATTGAAACTGCGACAAGACGGTTTGGTGCATCAGCGAACCGTGATTGATCATCGCCCTACGTACGAACCTCGCTACTCTCGCTTTAGCTGGACAGAGGGTGCGGCTGCTACGCTAGAACTCATGCAGCAAGGCGTAGAGCAAATTACTCGCGGGGTTTTAATTGGAGTAGATACCACGGGAACAACGCTGATGAGCTGCCCCGATCTGTTGGTCAAACAGCCCGGTAATTCGGTCTTTGGCGACTGGCTCTACGCCCCAATGGATATTCGTTTAGGTAAACGCCCGAAGCTCGATTACCAAATTTCTGCGGCGTTTCATGCGTACGTACTGGCCTCGGTTCAAGGAGCGTGGGCAGAGACTAGCTGGCTTGTGCTGCGACAGCGGGGAGCCTACGCTGTTGACCTGGTTGAAATGTTGCCCAAAATGCAGGAAACGTTAGAAGACTGTGTGGAAATGGTGCGATCGCAACAGGAGCCTGAGGTTTTTATTGCCCACAACCGCTGCGATCTGTGCCACTGGTTCAGTCACTGCTACGCCATTGCTAACAATGAACAGCATTTATCGCTACTGCCCGGAGTAACGCCTAGCCGCTTCATTCATCTAAAACAATTGCGTCTCACCAATGTAGAAGCCCTGGCAGAAACGAACCCCAAAACCCTAGAACCTTATCCCGGCTTTGGTAGCCAAGTAGCCCACAAGCTGGTGCAGCAGGCTCAGGCATCCTTGCAGAATCAGGCGATGCTGCGATCGCCCCTCGAAAATAGCTTAGGGGTAGTGATTACAGACGAAGAATTGCCTACTGCACCCATAGAACTTTACTTTGATATTGAGGCCGCTCCAGAGCAAAACCTAGTTTACTTACACGGGGTATTGGTGGTCGATCGCCTCAATCACGCTACCACCTTTCATCCGCTGCTGGCAGACCAACCCGATCAAGAAGGCTCCATTTGGCAAAATTTCTTAGAGTTAGTTTGGCGCTACCCAACCGCCCCCATTTTCCATTTTTGCCCCTATGAAGTGCAGACAGTAAAACGCCTTGCTCAGTATTACGGCACGCCCTACGAGCAGATTGAACCCTTGCTGCCCCGGTTCATAGACCTGCACGAACGCGTGACTCGACTGGTGACATTACCCGTCGAAAGCTATGCCCTGAAACCGATTGCTCGCTGGCTAGGCTTTAATTGGCAAGACTCAGAGGCCAATGGGGCGCAGTCAATTTACTGGTACGCGCAATGGCTAGAAACAGGCGATCGCGCTTATTTAGAGGCGATATTGCGCTACAACGAAGACGACTGCCGCGCCACCCATCGGGTTAAAGACTGGCTTGTAGAGTTCGTCCAGTCCTCCAGCAAAAGCAGCAGGCTTAGCTAAGCCTGCTGCTTTTGAAACTTCAAGCTGGAAATCTAGTCATGGCTGCGGGGCATTTCTGGCTCTAGGCAGCGCGACGAACAAACAAGCCCCACAGAAAAATCAACACGATCGCCCCAACAATCGCGAGAGCAATGCTCAATGCTCCAGCGCCTGCACTTATGCCTAAAAAAACCTTACCTACGATAATACCGCCACCTTGACTACCTGGATAGATCAGCTTGACTACGGCTCCAGCAATGAGTCCTAGCACCAACCAGGAAATGATGTCGCCCATGATAGTTTTATCTCCAGTAAGGAAGGAAATTAAAAGAAAGGATATTTCTTAATCGGGAAAAATTGGTTTTCGTGGGAAAGTGAGGCTAAGCGTCGCTTCCTACAAAAACCTAGTCCCAAGATTCAGCAACGCCGAAAGAAATAACTGTCTGTATTCTCCTCCCGCGCAAGCGGTTAGTTTTAGAGTATCAATTGCAGTTCCAGATCGAGCATTAATAAATATTTTCTTAGCGATTTTGACTTGGGCTTTAAGCACTTTCAGCCACGAAGCACAGGAGTCGCTACCACAACGCCATCAGCCTCTAGTTGTGCAGCCGCTCTCAAAATCAGCGCCTCATTATACGGAGCAGCGATTAGCTGTACGCCCAACGGTAGGCCATCGGAATGTCGAATCGGTACTGATAAAATCGGCAAGCCGATAAAGGAAAGTGGCTGAGTGTATAAACCCAAGTTCGGTCGGGTCAGTACCTCTGTCCCTCCAATGATCATTTTTTCTTGGCCAATGAGGGGGGCAACACAGGGCGTTGTGGGTGCCAGAATCAGATCGACCTGCTGAAATAAGTCCCGAATGCGATCGCGATACCAGCGTCGAAACCGCTGGGCTTGAACATACCACTGACCCGGAACCATAGCGCCCGACAAGAAGCGATCGCGGGTGGCAGGGTCAAAGTCGTAGGGGCGCTGTCTCAAGTTGTCGAAGTGCAACGCGCTGCCCTCGCAGGTCGTAATCACGTACGCAGCAGCCCGTGCCCGATGCGCCTCAGGAATGGTGACGTGTTGAACAGCCCCTAGAGCCTGAGCTACTTGCTCAACCGCCGCGATCGCCTCAGGTTCAGCCCCAGTAGCAAAATAGCCATCTGCAACGGCAATTCGCAGCCCCTCAATTCCTAAGCTCAACTGTGGCAAACATGGCTCTGGTGGGCGGCTGGTGCAAACCGGATCATGTGGATCGGCTCCTTGCATTAAGTCAAAACTGAGGGCGATATCTCGCACAGATCGCCCAAATAGCCCAATGTGGTCAAAGCTGCTGGCAAACAGCGCACACCCCGACCGAGATAGTCGCCCATAGGTCGGTTTTAAGCCAAAAATGCCACACAGCGCCGCAGGCACCCGAATTGACCCGTTCGTATCTGACCCTAATGTAAGGGGCACTAGCCCCCCCGCGACGGCAGCGGCTGAGCCACCCGATGAGCCGCCCGCCACCCGACTGAGGTCATGAGGGTTGTGCGTTGCACCGTAATGGCTGTTCTCGGTCACAAATCCATAGGCGTACTCGTCCATATTTAGGGCACCCACCAGGACGGCTCCTGCCTGCTTGAGGGCAAATACTGCTGTCGCATCCTGCGTGGCTGGCAGGTTTTCTCGGTTAATTTTGGAGCCAGCCAGGGTTACTAACCCGGCGATGTCAAATAGGTTTTTGACGGCAAAGGGAACACCCGCCAACGGCCCCGGATCTTGCCCAGCCGCGATCGCCTGATCCACCGCTGCCGCATCGGCCAGTGCTTGCGTCGTCGTCACATCGGTAAACGCATTGAGGGCGCGATCGCCCGTGGCGATACGTTCCAATGCATGACTCACCACAGTTTTGGCGCTCAGTTCACCCGTTCGGACTGCTGTGGCAATGGCGATCGCATCAGCCTGATTTAGATCTAGAGACATGGAGATAAGGATTCAATAAATAGCCAGGTGTGATTAGGGCTGAAAGATAGGGGCAGCTTCAATGTCCATAGGCAGCGGAAACTCTAGCACGAGCTGGGCGATCGCCGCAGTTCGGATAATATTATCTACCACACCCGGTCGGCAGTCTTGTGGAATCGGTAAGCCCAAAATCTGCGACATCTGATCGACGTATTGCTCCGGGTTGAGCACAAGTTCGGGAACGTTAGGGGATGTCATGCCAATGTCCTGCACGTTGGACGGGGTAAGGCGCTAATCGAAAGGAGCAGACTGCCCCAGATGCCCCCCAGTCTATGCGGTCACTTCTCCTAAAATCAAGCACCTAAGCCCATAAAACCCGTTCAATTAAAGGGATTCGCACTTAATTCGCACTTAATCCACACCTAAGCAGATGGGTTTAATTAAATTTAAGATCCTCAAACCCTACTGCCCCGTAAACCGTTAGGGTCACGGTATTTATGTAACGTTTTTTTGCAGTCTAGGCAAAGCCTGCGCTGCAAAAAAAACATTATCAGTTTAGGATTACCACCGCTAGAATACGCTGGGTATTGTGGCGTAAGGCGGAGCATTAGAATGGCAGAGGCAACGATTGGGATCATGGGTGGCAGTGGGCTATATCAAATGGAGGCGCTCAAAGATGTGCGCGAAATTGAAGTAGATACCCCCTTTGGTAAACCCTCGGATGCCATAATTTTGGGCACGCTGGATGGAACACCAGTCGCTTTTTTAGCTCGCCATGGGCGCAACCATAGCTTCATGCCGTCCGAACTGCCATTTCGAGCCAATATTTATGCCATGAAATCGTTGGGGGTAGAGTATCTAATTTCGGCCTCGGCAGTCGGTTCACTAAAAGCCGAGGCGAAGCCGTTGGATATGGTCGTGCCCGATCAGTTTATCGATCGCACCAAAAACCGCATCTCTACCTTCTTTGGAGAAGGAATTGTGGCACATATTGCCTTTGGCGACCCAATTTGTCAAAACTTAGCAGCGGTACTATCAGAGGCGATCGCCAGCCTTAGCCTGCCCGACGTTACGCTACATCGAGGCGGTACCTACGTCTGCATGGAAGGGCCTGCCTTTTCCACAAAAGCTGAATCTAACCTCTACCGTAGCTGGGGAGCGACTGTCATCGGCATGACTAATTTACCCGAAGCTAAGCTAGCGCGAGAAGCCGAAATCGCTTATGCCACATTGGCTCTGGTCACCGACTACGACTGCTGGCATCCCGATCATGACAGCGTCACCGTAGACATGGTGATCGGTAATTTAACCAAAAACGCCGTTAACGCCCAGCGGGTGATTCAAGCGACCGTGCGCCGCCTGAGCCAAACTCCACCTCTCTCCGATGCCCATGCGGCGCTGAAATATGCCATTCTCACACCACTAGATAAAGCCCCAGCAGCCACTAAGAAGAAACTCAGCCTACTTTTGAAAAAATATTTATAGCCACAGACGGCTTGGTTAGGACGGGGTGCAGGGGTGGAACCCCTGGCTGGGGGCAAAGCCCCCACACCCCCTTTGATCCCAGTGTCCTAACCTTTGTGGCGACAGCTATATGACGAATAAGTAGATGGGCGTAATTAAATATAAAACCTTAAAAGTCTGCGCCGCCCACTGCGCGGGCGGCGCAGACTTTTAGAATCTTGTTTTTATTTAGGTTGAACTACTTAGTTTAATTTGTAGCGCTTCGCCATTGCATCAAATACCGCTGTTTTGTGGAGTGCAGAGCACTGACTCAACAAAACAATTTATGCCGATTTATACCGCTGATGATTAAAAATTACTGTAAGCGCCCAATAAGCGACTAAGGATGGCGAATTTAATAAAAAACCAAAGTTATTTTTTGAAAGAGAGGCTCCGCCTCTCTTTCAAAAAATAAAGATCTGGTTTTATTTAATCCACAATCCTAAAAGTAATATTGAGAATATTGAGATCCGGCGATATGAAGGATGAAGCGTTTGGAATTGTACCGATTTTGCGGCAGGAGACAGGTGAGAAATTTCTACTAATTCAGCATCACGCTGGGCATTGGGGTTTTCCTAAGGGTCATGCTGACCCAGGTGAGACAGCGATCGCCGCTGCCCGTCGAGAATTTGAAGAAGAAACCGGGATCACGGCCTATGAACTATTAGGAGAAACATCGTTTTCAGAACACTACAGCTTTATTCGCAATAAGAAAAATATTAGAAAAACGGTGACGTATTTTCCAGCAGTGGTTACGTCTGACGTGGTAACCTGTCAGGCAAAGGAAATTAAAGACTACGCATGGCTACCCTACGAAGCCGCCGTCAGAAAAATTACGTTTACCCCGGCACGTCAACTGTTAGTGCAGGTCTACGATCATTTGAAACAGTCTGGCAGTTTGTAGCAATACGACATATCTGGAAGCTAGCTCTGGAATACGATGTCACTGGGTTGAGGTGTATCAGGAAGTGTCTGCTGATTGGATCTTCCACCCTGTACCTTTACCTTCTATGCTCACCCAATCTTTAGCTAGTGCGATCGCCCATCCGGTTCCCCTTTATGCTGTAACGGCTTTGGTTTCAAGTTCTCCGCTTCAGCATTGGCAATGTGTGCAAACCCTGGAAGGTCACACCTCCTGGGTGCGTACGGTAGCAGTTAGCCCCGATGGCAAAATCCTGGCTAGCGGCAGCGGAGACAAGACGATCAAGCTGTGGTCGCTGGACACTGGCACCCTGCTGCACACCTTAGAAGGGCACACCAGTTGGGTACGCTCGGTGGCGATCGATCCCGGTGGGCAACTGCTGGCCAGCGCTAGCAATGACAAAACGATTCGCCTGTGGAGTCTTCCTACAGGAAAGGCGCAGGGTGTTTTAACTGGGCACACCGACTGGGTGAGGGCGGTGACCTTCAGCCCCGATGGCACCGCGCTGTTCTCAGGTAGCCAAGATCAAACGATTCGGGTTTGGCCGTTCAATGCTAGTAGCGAGAGTCGGTTCGAGAGCAGTAGGAGTACTATTCTGACGGAGCATAAGCATTGGGTACTGGCATTGGCGTGCAGCCCTGACGGCCACATGCTGATTACTGGAAGCCGGGATCAAACAATTGGGCGATGGTACTGGCAAACACGCCAAGGATATCCCCACCTCACAGGGCACACTGGCGAAGTGATGGCGATCGCCATTAATCCCGATGGGCAGTTCATCGCAAGCGCCAGCGCCGACCACACCATCAAGCTATGGAAGCTTCGCAGTGGTCGGTTAGTTCACACATTTACAGCGCACGATAACGCCGTCAATGCCGTTGCCTTTAGCCCCGATGGCTCGCTGCTGGCTTCAGCAGGTAGCGATCGCACCATCCGCCTCTGGGATTTAAAAACAGGTGCTTTAGTGAGTACCCTCATGGGTCATGCAGGGTGGATCTGGGCGATCGCCTTTAGCCCCGATAGCAAAACCCTAATCAGCGGTAGCTGGGACGGCACCATTAAACTTTGGCAACAAGTGCCAGAAATCTAGAAGTTCAGCGTGAAGTGTTTCCCGGTTTAGCTGAAAAACACTTCACGCTGAACCTCTAGTGAGCACTACTTTAAACCTTTAGGACTTACGCATCTGACACGAAAAACCAAGATAGTTGAATAAATTTGCAGGCGCTCCGCGCCCACAAATTCATTCAACTGCGTAAGTCCTAACTTTAAAATAGATCGAGATTAAAATAGATCAAGATCCGTCACCGCCCCCACGCTACTCGACGACACAAGCTTGGCATATTTTGCTAATACGCCCGTAGTGTAGCGGGGTTGGGGCGGTTGCCACTGGGCGCGCCGCTGCTCCAATTCCGCATCCGATATGTTCACTTGCAGCAGACGAGCATCGGCATCAATCGTCACACTGTCGCCTTCCTGCACTAGGGCAATAGCGCCGCCGACAAATGCTTCAGGAGCCACATGCCCCACCACCATGCCATAAGTGCCACCCGAAAAGCGACCATCCGTAATTAGCCCCACCGAATCCCCCAACCCTGCACCAATAATGGCCGAAGTAGGAGCCAGCATCTCACGCATACCAGGGCCGCCCTTTGGGCCTTCATAACGAATTACGAGCACATCGCCCGCGACAACTTTGCCCGCTAAAATAGCATCCAGACAGGCTTCTTCAGACTCAAACACACGAGCTGGCCCAGTAATACTCCGATTTTTGATCCCCGTTAGTTTGGCTACTGAGCCTTCCAGAGCCAGGTTGCCCCGCAAGATACCCAAGTGCCCCTGCGGATACATAGGGTTATTCCAAGGACGAATTACATCCTGATTGGATCGAGGGGTATCCGGTACATCCTTTAGCCGTTCAGCGATGCTCTCTCCGGTGATGGTAAGGCAATCGCCATGCAGCAGACCGTGGCTGAGCAACATTTTCATCACCTGGGGAATGCCTCCGGCTTTGTGCAAATCGGTCGCTACGTAGCGACCCGACGGCTTGAGGTCACATAGCACTGGAACGCGGGCGCGAATGGCTTCAAAGTCATCCAGTACCAGCGGTACTTTCGCAGAGTGGGCGATCGCCAAAAAATGCAGCACGGCATTGGTAGATCCACCAACGGCCATAACAACGGCGATCGCATTCTCAATTGATTTGCGCGTGATAATGTCGCGCGGGCACAGATTTTTGCGAATCGCCTCTACCAGTACCTTGCCTGCCAGCGCCGTATTTTCTGCCTTCTCAGCATCTTCCGCCGCCATCGTAGACGAATACATCAGGCTCATGCCCATCGCTTCAAACGCCGACGACATCGTGTTAGCCGTATACATGCCGCCACAGGAACCCGCCCCAGGGCAAGCATTCCGCTCCACCGACATGAGCCGCACCTCGTCGATCCGACCAGCACTATATTGCCCAACGGCCTCAAACGAACTCACCACCGTCAAATCTTCGCCATCTATATGCCCTGGCTTAATAGTGCCGCCGTAGACAAACAAGGCAGGAATATTCATCCTCGCCATGGCAATCATGGCACCCGGCATATTCTTATCACAGCCGCCAATTGCCAAGACGCCATCCATACTCTGGGCACTGCACGCTGTTTCAATCGAGTCGGCAATCACATCGCGCGACACCAGAGAGTATTTCATGCCCTCGGTGCCCATAGAGATGCCGTCGCTGACGGTAATAGTACCAAAGACTTGAGGCATTCCCCCTGCTGCCCGGATTCCGGCTTCGGCCTGCACAGCCAATGGTGCAATTCCCATATTGCAAGGAGTAATCGTGCTATGAGCACTGGCCACCCCCACAATTGGTTTCTTGAAATCCTCATCTTGAAACCCGACAGCGCGCAGCATCGCTCGATTAGGGCTACGCTGTATACCTTGAGTTACAACCTGACTTCTAATATTCTCAGACATTCTGTAGCGTTCCTCAACGATAAAATGACAAGGGGAAGCGAAAAAGAAAACGGGAGAAAAATAGAAACTTGATAGGAGAAGCCCATCACAAACGGGTAGTAGTATTGATGTAAGGATTGTTTGATGGGCGGGCTAAGCCCGCCCATCAAACAATCCTTACCAATTTAGGACTACCCACAAACGAAATAGAGACGGGAGAACTAAAGCAAGGGAAGGATTAGAAGCGCACTGCGAGCTTACGTTCTACAACCTCTTGGTGTTCAAGTTTCTTCTTCTGAGCCCTCCACGATCTCACGTTTTTCGCGTCTAAACTAGCCAACCACCTAATATCGCTGTTGCGTTCTACCCCGTCACAAGATTTTTCCCAGACTCTTATTCTCCCAAACTCTCAAACTCTTTTAGAGAATTTTCCAGGGGGAGGTATGAGACTTTACTACGAGAATGTCTTGTCGAGCAGCGAATCTCGATCCATCACCGTCGAGAACCAACTACACCGGAGAGCGAATAATTTTTATGAAACGGTGGTAAGTAGTTCAACCTAAATAAAAACAAGATTCTAAAAGTCTGCGCCGCCCGCTGCGCGGACGGCGCAGACTTTTAAGGTTTTATGTTTAATTACGCCCATCTACTTATCTCTGCCATTTCATATATCTGCCGTTTCATATCTCTGCCGTTTCATAAAAGTTATTCAGGCAGTACTTATCTGCAATCCTAAGCGAAAATCTTTATATAGGAGTTCTGAGAGTAAAATCCAAGTCATTTTTACGTTCGACGCATTTTGTGGTGCGGAGAGGAGGCGTTGGTAGCTTTTGTAAAAAATGCGGATTACTTATACATTCGAGGGAATTCTATCAAGATGAGCCGTCCATCGCAGCCACAATGATCAACTCCATGAATGTTAACGAACTGCTCAGTCATTATGCAGCAGGTAAACGAGATTTTCGAGAATGTGATCTCACCGGGGTTGATCTGAGGGGAGTCAATTTGAGTGAAGCCGATCTGCGTCGGGCAAATTTGAGTCAGGCAGATCTGCGGGGCGTCGATCTGAGGCTTGCTAATTTGCGGGAAGTTGTTTTAGTCAATGCCAATTTGAGCGGAGCTGATCTCACCTCTGCCAACCTAATTGGGGCGGAACTGCATCAGGCGAACCTGACAGATGCTAATCTCACGGAAGTAGGTCTGAGAGGTGCCAAACTGACAGATGCCAATCTGAGCCGAGCTATCTTGGTAGGTGCCCATCTAGCAGAGGCGATGCTCGACCGAGCCACATTGGTTGAAGCTAACCTAAGCGAAGCAATTTTAACCCGATCGAGACTGGTTGCGGCTAATCTAACGCGGGCGATCTTGGAGAATGCTAATTTCACCAACGCCATGCTGAATGAAGCTGTGCTGGAGAAGGCTAATCTAACTGGGGCGATTCTTCATGGAGCTACGTTGGAAGAAGCGGATTTGCGAGAAGCCGAACTGAGTCGAGCTCGCATGACGAGCGCTAATCTCACAAATGCTGATCTGACCCAAGCTAGCCTACGCGGGGCGAACTTAAGCTGGGCTTCGCTACGGGGTGCCAATTTGCACAAAGCCAATCTTTACCGCGCTAAACTCAATTGGGCAAATTTAAGCGAAGCAGATCTGACTGAAGCGGTTTTGATTAGCGCAAAAATTGCTCAAGTAAATTTTCAGAATGCAGATCTATCAAGGGCAATCATGCCAGATGGAGTGGGATGGGAATAAGTGAAAGCTCGATTTTTTGACCACGGCGTGGTCAAAAAGTCGAGCTTCAAAACAGACTTAACTCCTTAGGCCTGCTAAGCAACAAACTCGGGGGTTCGATTTTCTGACAGGCTCATGATGGTCTGACGCATCTCAGCGATCGCTTGGAGTTGAAAATCGCTAGCTTCTTGGAACTGTGCCATCACTTGAGCGATCGCCTCTAGCTTTTCTCTCAAGCCACTTGCACTCTCCTGCATCAGTTGGAGAGACTCTTGATAAGCATTGACCCGACCCCACAACTCGCCAGTTGTGGCCTTTTGCTCTAGCAGTTCATGTTCCAGACGCTTCACATCATTCCAGCGAGACTCTTGCTCTTGTCCGTGCTGTTCCGCGTCTCCCTGTGCTTGTTCCATGGCTTGTTGCAATTCCTGAACCTGCGCCTGAGCACGTTGGATGGCCTCAGCCAACTCTTGCCGCAGAACGTCTAGCTGATTCAAAACAGGAGCAATGTCGATTTCTTGCTCTTGTTCGTCGCCTGTCATGGTGCCTCGACGCTTGTTTAAAACTAACTGATGCTGCTTTAAAACGTCTCGACGCTCCTGAAGATTACGTCGCTGACCTACCAAGGTTTCATTCAACATCTTGTAGCGGTCTTGCTCATCCGCTAGCTCTGACTCTAGCCGCAGGCGATCATATTCGCTTGCTCCCTGAATCTGCTGACTTACCTCATTGATAGCGTCTTGTTGTAGAGTCAATTCTTCTTCTTGGCTATTGACAAAGCGAGAAACCTTTTCCAGATCGCCTTGCAAGTCCCCAACAACCGTTTCTAGCTCTTCCAGAGACATTTTCTCTAAAGCTTCTCGATCAACCTTTGCTCCAATTTTGACCCGGTCAGAGGTCTCCGCCAAATAGCAGAATTGTTGATGCAGAGTATCTTGCTTTTGAAGTTGAGCAACCAACGCTTGAGTGTACTCTTGCTTCGACTCCAAGGCTACTTGACGAGTACTCAGCTCACATTTCGTGCTCTCCAAACTCGTTTGGGCTTGTTGCCATTCTTGCCAACGTGCTTCAAGTTCCTGCACCCTCTGATCTAGATCCGTTTGAGTTTGCTGGGCAGATGTTCGCTGTTGCTCTAAATTCTGTCCATGCTGGTCGATCAAGCTCTGCCGTTGAGACAGCATTTCAAAAGAAAGATTTAGCTGCTCTCGGACGGCCTCAGTCGGTGCGACTGCTCCCGACAACCGATTCAATAGCTCCTGGATTTCTTGAGCCTTGGCTTCATCTAGAACTGACGCTTGGGATGCCTGATCAAACCGAACTCGTTGCTCCTCCAATTGGTTCATTTGCCCTTGAAGTTGTGCCCATGCTCCCTCTAACTCTTGGCTCTTGCGCTCAAATTCGCTACGCAGCGTGTCAACGTCTTGGCGACTGGCTTCAATTTCTTGGCGCTGTTGATCTAGGCGTTCAAAATCTTCTTCCATCTGCTGGAGCTGTTCTTGTCGGGTTTCCATCTCCATTTCCCGACGGTTCAACTCTTGACTCTGGTAAGTTAGAGACTGCTTCCACTGCTCAATCTCTTCTTCCTGCGTTTTAAATTTCTCTTGAAATCGAGAAAAATTTTGCAAGATTTTGACTAGCTGTGTACCGGCCTCGGAGTGGCGTTGCACCTGGCGATTACCGCTCAACTCGACCATAACTAGGATACCAGCCATATAGTTGGCATCATCAGGAGCAGGAATGCTTTCGTCACCCTGTACGGCACTCCAGCTATTCTCAGAGCGCTGGCAAGCTAACAGCTTCAGTTCAGCTCTGCTGCTTCCAAGCACTCTTTTCTCTCTCTTGACTTCCGCTAGATACAGCACGCCAATATCCCCTTCTGTGTCTATGCTCGGTACACACTAAAATCTTAGTTCTTATCTTCTGTTCCAAATCTTCTATGGAGGCGATCGCTTTATACGCCAACCATGAACTCGGTTGATCCCCCAATCAGAGGCGCATTTGTCTCGAAAACATAGGAGTGGAAGCGATCGCATTAGCCTAGGCCACTCACTGTTCACGGCTAAAGATTGCGTACGAAATAAGACCTAATCTTTTTTGGAAGTGCCGTGCGGAGCGCGGCACTTCCAAAAAAAGATTACAGGTTAATTAATTTGCAATCCTAAGTAGAGGATACATAGCTTGTCTAAAGAGACTCTACTACGTAGAAGAGCGTTTAGTTCAACGAACCGTTTTGCCCTTTCCGATCAAATGTAACACCATCACCTCGTCAAGGTGGTTGGAGAGTTAAATTCTGCATCCCGTTTATTAAACAGCATTGCTTAATATAGCTTGACTTAGCATTCTTTTTGTTGAGTCAAAGTTTTAGCAGAATAGGCATCTCACCTAGCCCGCCTTGGCCAAGCAATATACCTAGCCCATAAAACAATAGGGATATACCCACTCGCTGATTGACTGAACAAAAGCCCTGAAAGTCTCATTGCTCCGTTGTCAACCCGCCCTAAAATAAATTTTGGGCTAATCGTGAAAGTCTATTTCAATAGACTCAGACCCTGATTTAGTCCTCTTTAGAGGACTTTAGCGATGAGCCACGAAATTGATTTCCTGGCGGTGCAGCAGGTGTTCAAGAGATTTGTCAGTCAACCAGACCCCCTCGTCTTGTCCCCACTTATATTAATTTGCCCACAGATATGCCGAGAGGAGCTATGTACAGGAACAATTATGCAGAAGAATGCTTGGCCGAACGGTGAGAACCACACAATCGAGATGTACTCGGAGCAGGACTACGTAAAAACTGAGTTGCCTATGGCTCCATGTAATGCGATCAGGCTGATTGGCGCACAGCATCTCGATTATGGAGAGAGAGCTATAGTGATATGACATCGAAAGATAGGTCGTCGCAAGGTTTAACGTAACCTGACCACTTTTGCCCTGTAACTTGAAGGGTTGACGCTTACGGTCGAAAATGCTGAGTTTGGCTGCTGGCATTGACCAGCGGCAGTAAGGACTAAGGGCAGTGCAAGCAAGCAATTCGACGAAATGCTCAGACTCAAGTATCTTTTAGGCACTCTGCGTTTTGAGAAAGTCCCGGAGGGGTTATTCTGGTCACTCTGCGTTACACAACCAGCCTATTTTTTGGTAGACGCTGTCTGTTCGTAGAGGAGGTTGGGGAATCATATTCCTAGATTACTTATCAGAATCAATAAACTTAAATCAAAATTCCTGAGATTCGGTGACTAAACCTCGTTTAACTTGAAACCCAGAGTTTTCCCTCACCCTTTTCATATATGCCGAAGGCTTTAAGCCCTCTCCCTGGAGAGAGAGACTTTGAAAGCTTTTCCGGCTCCCCTCGTCCTTTGGGAGAGGGGCTGGGGGTGAAGGCTAAAACTACAGTTCTCAACGTGGACTTGGTTTAATTAAATCGTTCTGTCTAATGACTACGCTCTACTCAACGTTTAAGCTTTGCGAATTAAGCCATTAAATCTGATAGTTTCTGTAGATACATTAGCCTCAAACTTTAAACGCGTTGGACTTATAGATATCTCAGATGTTTCCAGGAGAGTAATTTGGCTGCATGCAAGGTAACTTGAGTGAGATTGATATCCGCAGCATTTTGCAGCTCATTGAGTTGGGACAACGGACGGGTGAGTTGTTTGTAGAAGCTTACGGCTCGTCGTGGACAGGCCCCTCAGGAGAAGGATTGTTGGGTGGAACTACCTTATGGAATCGGCTCACGAAAGCTGCATCTGAGCAATCTTGGTTTGTTTTTTTTCTAAACGGACAAATTATCTACGCGGGCGATGCTAGAGGAAACTTGCTGCGGCTACGAGATCATCTGCGCCGCTACAAGTTGGAACAGGCGCTAGGTTCATTGAGCATATCGTCGGCGATCGCTACTACCAATGCTCCAGAATATGGTCATCTCTGGGCACTATTAGAAAACCGAACATTAACCCCCGCACAAGGGCGCAGTATTATCCAAAGCATGGTGCATGAAACCCTGTTTGACTTGCTGAGCTTACATCAAGGGGCATTCATTTTCGAGGTTAGCCCTGCTCTGTCTCCCCAATTAACAACCCTGGAAATTGGGCCTTTAGTGGTAAAAATCATGAAGCAGGTGCAACAGTGGAAACAGTTCCATCCCCAGATTCAGTCTCCTGACCAATGTCCAGCGATCGCCAACCCAAACCAGCTACGCAGCACTCTCAAGGAAAGTACCTTTCAAACTCTTACAACTTGGATGGATAGCAAAACGTCCATTCGCCAGATTGCTCGTTATCTAAACCGCGATATCCTCACCGTAACTCGTGTGATTTATCCCTACGTACAACAGGGGCTAGTGCAGCTACTCAATCCGTCACCCGACCTCACTCTCAAATCGGAACTAACGCGTCCTAACCGAGTACCTAGAGTAGTTTGCATCGACGATGGCATCACCATCCGCCAAACTGTAGAAGGGATTCTGCACGAGCATGGCTACGAAGTATCTGCTATTGGTAATCCCCTTAAAGCTCTTAGTCTAGTTTTTCAGCTTCAGCCCGATCTGATTCTGTGCGATATTTCTATGCCTGAACTCGATGGCTACGAAATTTCTGCCATGTTACGTAAATCAACCGCCTTTCGGCAAACTCCAATTGTCATGCTGACGGGTCGAGAAGGGTTTATTGATCGGGTCAAAGCCAGAATGGTAGGCGCAACAGACTATCTGACAAAACCGTTTGGTGAGCAAGAACTTCTCACCCTTGTCGAAAAATATGTTGGACCTGGAGACCCCGCCCATCCCACTTTTGAAAAATTGCTGGCAGCAGATCTCGAAAGTGAGCTAGAACTTGATATTACTGATTCGTCTTCGCCTATCTCGACCCCGTCTGGTGGTACATAACCGTTATCCTCAAGGTAGAGTGCTTCAATTTTACGCCAACTGATACCTCAACACAGAGGTGCCGTTAGCAGTACAAAGGATAACCATCGGCAGAACTAGCCCCATAAGCTGCCAAATAATGTCAAGCTAGACAACAAAAGCAAAAAAACGCAGCCTAATCGAAATTAAGAACTAAAACTAAATCATTATTAGTAGAAACTAAGTAAGGTTTTACGCCAGCAATGTTTACCCGGCGAATTTCTATATAGTTACAACATAGTTACAACGTAAGGAGTTATGAGCACAGTTTTGGTCGTAGAAGACAGCGTAACCCAGCGGGAGATGATTACGGATCTGCTCAAAGGCAGCGGTCTTACCGTCACTATTGCTAGTGATGGCGTAGAAGCTCTAGAAAAAATCGAAGGTCATTCGCCTGACCTAGTGGTGTTGGATATTGTCATGCCTCGCATGAATGGGTATGAAGTCTGTCGTCAGATCAAAGCCAATCCAAAAACTCAAAACATTCCAGTTGTAATGTGTTCTTCAAAAGGCGAAGAATTTGATCGATATTGGGGGATGAAACAAGGGGCAGATGCCTATATCGCAAAACCTTTTCAACCGACTGAATTGGTGGGCACTGTAAAGCAACTGTTGCGGGGTTAGGGTAAAGATACATGATAGGCAATCCGGATTTCTTAACGGGTCAAGGACAAGATCAAGGGGCAGATTTTCAGGAACTAGAAAGTCCTGAAGGTGAGTTGCATCTGAGATTTTTTGTGGCCTCAGGCGAAGAATTTGCTCTGCCTGCAGTAGGAATTAAAGAGGTAATCGCCTCGCCACCCGACCGGATAACGCCCATCCCAAATGTCTCTCCGCTATTATTAGGTACTCTTAATGTGCGTGGGCGAGTGGTCTGGGTGGCCGATCTGGGACAATTTTTAGGAGACTCTACTCCTTTAAGCACCGATCGCCCAGAAATTTCTGTCATTGCAGTAGAAGACCAAGATACGATGTTGGGCTTAGCAGTAGACCGGATCAACGAAATGGATTGGCTCAGTATTGATGATGTACAGATGCCGACCAACATTCCAGACGGGATGGCTCCCTTTATTCGAGGTGAGTGGACGCTTGTCAACGAGAGTAGTCGATTCCTCAGGCTGTTAGACCAAGTCGCGATTCTCCGCTCGGCGCGGTGGGCAGCCTAAATTTTTAGCACATTCGGATACTTGCATGGGCAAGGAGAGGGCATATGGGACCAAGCAGTGAGTACGCGCAAGACTATCAACAGGCTGAAAAAGCTTACATGCAGGCGAAGTATGAGGACGCCGCTGCCATCATCGATCGCCTCGTCGAGAGCTACCCCGACGAGCCGAATGTGCGGCTGCTGCGGGGGCACATCTATTGCTACGGACTACAGCAGTATGCGATCGCCCGAGAGCAGTATCAGTCGGTTCTAAGCCTCACTACCGACCCAGAGTATCTAGACTATGCCAATAGCGGATTAGCGACTATTAGCCAGTTTGGCGGCAACGATGAGCCAACGGGCCAAGAAGATGGATTGGGGGCAGACGAATTGGCTGACGGCGAGTTTGCAGGCAGCAATTTTGTGGATAATAGCTTTGCCGATATTGACGACGATTTTGTCAGTACGACCGACTATTCTCAAACGTCTTTTGAGGCCAATGATGGATTCGCAAATGCGTTCAACTTTGACAACCTTGACTTAGACAGCGCAGATGATTTCTCAGCCGACTCTCCATTCTCGATGGCTAGTGATGACCAACCCTTGGCAGGCAGTGGTAGAAATAACGATTCCGCCAACTCTTACGCTACGAGTGACGATCCCTTCACGGTTAATCAGTTAATTGAGACTTCAGAACAATCGGCTGAATCCAGTGCCTCTGACAGTGCCTATTCAGAGTTTCCTGACCTAGATGACGATAACTTTGCGTCATTAGACGATTCAGCTCATGATCCCAGTCAACCCCTCTATACGACTCCCTCTTTTGACTCCAATTCTGCTTATTCATCGCCGGGGCAAATGGGTGCTACTCCCCAAACTGGTGACGAAGACACATTTTTTATGATGCCAGAAGAGTTTGAAGCTGCTACCCAGAGTGACCCACACTTTGGATACGACAATTTAGATAGTCCAGAAGCACCAGCATTTAGGGCTAGTGCGACTGAGCCAGATGACAATACTTATGTGTCACCATTCGACAGTAGTTTTGAGCTAGATGACTTGGATGATTTGAACGATTTCTCGACTACGGGTGACTCAAATGTCAGCTCTAACGGTGGCACGAGTGGAGCCGATTTCCTAGACGAGTTTGACGAATTTGATGATTTGGGTAGCCTACCCGATTTTGATGTCTCAAGCCAATCGGCTGAATTTGGCAGCCCCTCTGGAGGTGGGTCAGGCTCTGGAAATGCTGGAAGGGGTGGGTTTTCCTTAAGTAACGGCGGATTTGATCTAGCAGATGGGATGGATCAATCTGTTATTCGGGAAGATGAAATCTTTAGTATTTCTGGCACCTCCGACTCGCTGCCTATGTTTACCCAAATGGACAGCCGCACTGCTGAGCCAGAAGTTGTAGTAGAGCAAGGCTGGTTAGCATTTGTGGAAAACGCACCGCTAGCCACCAAGCGCTGGATTGTAGCGGGGGCTACGGGCGTGGTTTCAATGCTGGCTGTGGCAATTGTGGGCAATTTGGCCTCTAACTTCTTTGTAGCCGAACGAGATAAGCCAACTGTAGTGCCTTATACCCAGCAGACAGGTTTGATTATGGCGGTAGCGGCAGGCTTGTTTGGTGCTGGAACGGCAGCGACGTTAAGTTGGGCCACCTCAAAACAAATTAAGCGATCGCTTGTAGACTTACAGGCTCAGTTTGATTCGGTGTCACAGGGCAATTTGACCGCACGGGCAACAGTCTATGCCGAAGATGAGTTAGGTCAATTGGCGACTGGGTTTAACCAGATGGCGCGAGTGATTCTAACGACGACCAGTGAAGCCCAGCGTAAAGCAGAAGAGCAAGAGCAGGCAAAAGAAGATTTGCAGCGTCAAGTTATTCGCCTGTTAGATGATGTGGAAGGCGCTGCGCGAGGAGACCTGACGGTACAGGCTGAGGTGACAGCCGACGTACTGGGTGCGGTTGCCGACTCGTTTAACCTAACCATCCAAAACCTGCGGGAAATTGTGCAACAGGTAAAGCAGGCCACGCGGCAGGTGAGTAAGAGTTCTACCGAGAACGAAATCTTTGCGCGATCGCTCTCCTCTGATGCGTTGCGCCAAGCCGAGGAACTGGCAGTTACCCTTAACTCTGTCCAAGTCATGACCGACTCAATTCAGCGGGTGGCAGAAAGCGCCCGCGAAGCCGAAGAAGTCGCGCGCTCAGCCTCTGCCACTGCACTCAAGGGCGGTGAGGCTGTGGAGCGGACGGTATCCGGGATCTTGGAAATCCGCGAAACGGTAGCTGAGACAACTCGTAAGGTAAAGCGACTGGCCGAATCGTCTCAAGAAATTTCCAAAATTGTGGCCTTGATTTCGCAAATTGCCTCTCGTACCAACTTACTAGCGTTGAACGCTAGTATTGAGGCAGCGCGAGCGGGTGAAGCTGGACGAGGCTTTGCCATTGTGGCTGACGAGGTGCGCCAACTGGCCGACCGGGCTGCCAAAGCGTCCAAGGAAATTGAGCAGATTGTATTGCAGATTCAGGGTGAAACCGGATCTGTGATGACCGCCATGGAAGAAGGCACCCAGCAGGTAATTGAGGGAACTCGACTGGCCGAACAAGCCAAGCGATCGCTCGAAGACATCATTCAGGTGTCCAATCGAATTGACGTACTGGTGCGGTCTATTACCGCCGATACCGTAGAGCAGACCGAAACGTCGCGCGCGGTAGCTCAGGTGATGCAATCGGTTGAATTAACTGCTCAAGAAACATCTCAAGAAGCGCAGCGAGTATCGGGTTCCCTGCAAAGCTTGGTGGGGGTCGCGCGCGACTTGCTCAACTCGGTGGAGCGGTTCCGGGTAGAAAAATAGAGAGGTGTTTCAAACAGGTTAATTATTCTTTGGCAAGGCTTATTGACCAAACCTCACTAAAGAATAATCAACCTTCCTAGAACATCTTGGAAAAAATCGAATAGATTGGTCAGCTATTTTGTTGAATCGGGTACATTAGGTAGCAATATCAGATAGCTGGGAATTTTTTGCCAGCTAGTCGAGTAGTTCAATCATCGGGCGATCGCCCTACGTATTCAGAGGGACACTGCTATGCTGTCGGAACAACAACAGCGGATCATGGGGTACTTTATTGAGGAGGCAAAAGACCACCTCAATACCATTGAGCAGGGGTTGCTGAATCTACAAAGCACCATCGAAGATTCCGAGTTGGCCAGTGAAATGTTTCGTGCCGCTCACTCGGTCAAAGGGGGAGCAGCGATGCTGGGCTTGGACAGCATTCAAACCGCATCGCACCGACTCGAAGACTACTTTAAGGTTCTTAAAGAATGTTCCATCAAAGTTGATCAACGCCTAGAAACGCTACTTCTAGAGGTGTTTGATGTCCTAAAAGAACTGTTGGAACACCTTCAGGGGCCTTTTGGGCTAACCGACGAAAAGGCTACTGAAGTGATGGCAGGAGTGCAGCCCACCTTTGTAGAGATAAACAACCATCTGGCCGCATTAGTGGCTCAATCTGGCGCAACTCCCCCCGAAGACGTGCAGCTCACGGTTACTCCTGTTCCTACCCCGGTCAGTACAGCGAAACCCATAGCTCAACCCGTGGTATCTGAAGAGAGTGCGCTTCAATTAATTTTTCAGAGCAATGTGCCAGCTCGTCTGCGAGACATGCTCCAACTGTTTAAACAGGGCGATACGACGGGCACTCGTCAGCATTTACAAAATTTGTGCCGCTCACTAAACCAATTAGGGCAGCAATTTGAGATTCACGGCTGGGGCGATCTATTAGATCTAGCAGAACGGGCGATCGCCCATCCTGACAACTCATTTCGGACGCTAGCTCCGATCGTCATTCGAGATATCAAACAAGCTCAAGAGCGCGTACTGGCCAGCCGTTCTGGTGATATTGCTGCAAGCGATGCCTTGCTTAACCTGCTGCCACCACTTGACGACTTCTTCCCCGATTTGGATCTGACTTCTGACCTGTTGTTGGAAGACATTACAACAGCACCAGGTTCAGACCAGATTGACCTAGATCAAACGGTAGAACAGCCGCTAGAGGAAACCAATGGCTTAGCGATCGCTACCCCAGAACCCACAGCAGATTTAGATTGGTTCAGCGAAAGTACTGTTGAACCCAGTGCAGATGCCTTTTCAACCGTTATTCAGTCGTTTGACCCAGACGAGTCGGCTGCATCCACTGCTGCACCTGAGGTCGCAACACCAGATTTATCTGAGAGCTTAGATTTAGGTGTTACACCAATATCTGGCATATCCCATCCAGGTCGCAACGGCTCTGAAATGGGCATGGCAGAACTCAACAGCCTAGCCGATTTATTTGAAATCGATACGCCAGACATGGCGATATCTTGGCAAGAAGAAGAAATTCTGATTGATGCTGAAACTGGCCTACCTGAACCCCTCGAGTTAAGCAATGCCAGCGACTTTTCAGACTTACTCTTTGGTCAAGAAGAGCTTAGCGACCTAAAGTTGCAGCCATCCAATGCGATACAGGATGACGAAGATCTCTCTGGGCTGTTGAACACTGCTGAAGGAGCAATGCAGCGTGAGAGCGTCTCCATCAACCCTTTTGACATGACACCTGATGCGCTGGACAGCACATCCAATGACTTAGACATGGGTTCATTTGATGTGGAACCGTCTGAATCAGTCACAGACGAGTCACTCTTTTTTGACTCAGTTGCCGCAGAACCCAATGAAGAACTAGAGGCATTAGGAAACTTTTTTGAAGATTTGAACGCCGAGCCGGAACTCACAGCTCTGCAAAACAGAGATGAAACCTCAGAGTCTTTATCAGAATCTCTATTTGGACTAGAGGATTTGCCATCCGAACCGCTTCTAGACCTATCGCCAGATGGGGGGCTAGGTGACTTTGAAAATGCGTTCTCTGACTTCGATTCAGCAGATCAGGGGGCTGTGGAAACGAGCAGCGATCGCGCATTTATTCCCGACCTATCCGTTGAGCTAGAAAGCCTGGAAAACCTGTCAGTCCAGGGATTGCCCCTGGAAGACCCCTCTAGCCCTGATTTCGCGTTTCTTGAACAAGAGGAAGCGTCAACAACTGAGCCGCGCTCTTGGATGGAAGCTCTAGATGACGAAGATGGATTGTCATCTTTGCCTGCTGCCCCAGCGCTTTGGGACAGTGCCGACAGCGAAGATGTAACAGCCGACCTTTGGGACGAGCCAACTGCGGCTGGGATTGGCCTACCGATTATCCCAGGTTCCCAGGATCTAACTCATCTGCCAGAGCGCAGTATAGATACTTCAACAGCAGAACCATTAACGAGTACACCTCTGGGTTCTGATGCCCTAGAACTTGATTCTAATGTGCTGGAACTGAACGAAGAAGATGCCGCATTCGATTTTGATTTTGATGCGGGACTAATGTCTGAGTCCACATTAGACGAGTTGATTGAGACTGATGCTATCGACGGTATGACTGCTGCTTTTACAGATTCACAACTAGAAGAGCTGCAAACGGTAGATCTGAACATAGAAGAACTACAAATCCCTGCTGATTTGGCCACTGACAATCCGTTTGACTTGGCCGATGGCTTAGATGCCTTTTTGCCAGACGATCTACTGCTATCCGAGTCCGCTCCATCGGAGTCAAATCCATCCGAGTTCTCATTCTTGGAGTCTAATCTATTCGAACCGGAGTCAGTCGTTTCAGATCCTGAACCAGATGATGTCAGCCTAGACTTCAGCGCTAGTTTTGGAGAAACGTCGTCGGGGTTAGAGGATCTTGATCCAGCTCTGTCTGAGGCAGATTTGTTCGCGTCGTCTGAGGCAGATTTATTCGCGTCTGTGGGTGAAGTAGCCGAAGAAGTACTTGACTTGGATGCTGAGCTAGCCCATGGGATTACAGCAGACACATCCACCTCTCAATTGACAGATGCGGTAGAGCCAGATGATTTGTTTGGAGAGATGGGAGACCTAGATGACCTGTTAGCAATTAGTGCAAATTCAGATACCCAGCTATCAGGAGCGATCGCCCTATCTGATGACGATTTTCTCGGCTTGGATTTCTCAGACTTTTCGTCTGGTGACATCACTAGCAATGATGGCTTATCGTCAGATGGTGAAACGCTACCTGCTCTTTTTGACGAACCTGAAGAATCTGATGCGTTTGCAGACTTGGATGAGCTAATCAGCCAAGAACTTTTTGTAGACACTGAACCCTCTAGCCCCTCTAGTGTCAATGACGACTTCGCTGATTTAGAAGCTTTTCTCAATAATGAGTCTCAGGTGGATGGGGCATTTGAGAATTTTTTGTCTCAGGCACCAGACTCTTGGGCAGAGGAAAAGAGTCAACATTCTGCTGATTTCGCGATCGCTTCCTTTGGCACAGATGACTCGACCGAGGCTCTGCCTGCCGACAATGATACGGAGCTGAATGACTTCCTGAGTGAGTTTTCAGACAACGCTAGCTTAGGAAATGCAGCTCCTGGGTTTGATAGTTTTGCCGATCTAGGTCTTTCTCTTGACATCGATGAACCCTTTGAGACTGAACCCCTATCTTCGTCAGACTTTTCCCAAACAGGTTTCTCTGCGTCAAGTGCCAACGAGATAGATGATTTCTCTGACTTGGAAGCCTTGCTGGGGGATGAATTCCCGGTAGAGCAACCGACTTCACCACCTGTCGCTGAGCCGGCAAACGAGTTTGAAGATTTAGAACGGCTCTTGGAGAATGCGGATCAAACGCTTGGCGGTTCTCCGACGGTGCGAGGTGTGCGTAATTCAGGTGCATCTGCTAACCGTCGTCCTAATCGCCGTAGCCCAACATCACTAGCTGACCAAACAATGCGGGTATCTGTAAAGAACCTGGATGGTTTGAACAACCTGGTGGGAGAGTTGGTCGTTAACCGCAATAGTTTGGAACAGGCTGAGGAGCGATTACGCCAATTCCTGGATAATTTGCTGCACCAAGTGCAACAGTTAAGCGATGTTGGGCAGCGGATGCGCGATTTGTATGAGCGATCGCTTTTAGAAAGCTCCTTACTCTCTAGCCGTAAGAGCTACCAAGTGTCGTCTTCCACCAATAGCACGCCGGCGATCGCCCCAGGAAATCACTCGACGGGTGTTAGCTTCGACGCGTTAGAAATGGATCGATTCACCGGATTCCATACCCTCTCTCAAGAGATGATTGAGCTGATTGTACGGGTACGAGAATCGTCGTCTGACATTGAGTTTGTCGTAGAAGAAACGGATCAAATTACCCGCAATTTCCGTCAGATCACGACCCAGCTTCAAGAAGGGTTAACTCGTGCTCGCATGGTGCCGTTTGGCCAAACCGCCGATCGCCTCCCCCGTGCGGTTCGCGATATCTCTGTGCGGTGTGGCAAGCAGGCAGAGCTGATCGTAGAAGGTCGCGAAACCCTGATTGACAAAATGATTTTGGAGCAGCTTTATGACCCAATGACCCATTTAGTCAACAATGCCATTACCCACGGCATTGAGTTTCCCGACGAACGGGCAGCAATGGGCAAGCCAGCAATGGGTCGCATTACAGTTCGTACCTTTCACCAAGGCAACCAGACCGTAATCTCGGTGAGCGACGATGGCGCAGGGATTGATCCAGATCGTGTCAAGGCCAAGGCGTTGGAAAAGGGATTAATTACGCCCGGAGAAGCACGAACGATGACTCGGCTAGACGTGTATGACCTGCTATTTCACCACGGCTTTAGCACCCGCGACAAGGCAGACGACCTGGCCGGACGCGGTGTCGGCCTGGATGTAGTACGCACCAGCCTCAACGAAATTCGGGGTGTGGTCAACATTGACTCTTCGGTGGGTCGAGGCACCACCTTTACCATTCGGCTACCGCTGACGCTCAGCATCTCTAAGGCGCTGTCTTGCATCAGCAACCGCTCCCGCATCGCCTTCCCGATGGATGGGGTAGAAGACATGTTAGACGTGCCACGCGATCGCATTCAAACCAACCAAGAGGGTCAATCGTGCATTCAGTGGCGCGATCAACTGCTGCCGTTCCAGCCCCTCTCAGATTTGTTAAAGCACGGTCGCAGACTGGGCCGGGGTAGTGTGTACGGCGGCAACCAAGAAGAAGACATCGTATCCGTTGTAGTGCTACGCAGTAACGCAGGTAGCTACATTGCACTGCAAGTAGATCAAGTGCTAGGAGAGCAAGAAATTGTAATTAAGCAGCTCGAAGGGCCAGTGCCCAAGCCATTGGGAATTGCAGGGGCAACGGTACTGGGGGATGGGCGAATTATGCCGATCGCCGATGTGCTAGAGCTGATTGACCTGTCGCTGGGTCGCATCCGCAGAGAAGTAGGCAGCCTGCTGTGGGATAAGGGTGAAGAGGTGCCCGTTGAACCCGTTGTTGTCAAGACTGACCCCACCGTGCTAATTGTGGACGACTCGATTACCGTGCGCGAACTGCTCTCCATGACCTTTGCCAAAATCGGCTTCCGAGTGGAACAAGCCCGCGATGGGCAAGAGGCATGGGAAAAACTCCGCTCTGGGCTACCCTGCGATATCGTCTTCTGTGACATTGAGATGCCTCGCATGGATGGCCTAGAACTGCTCTCCCGCTTACAAAAAGACCCAGAGCTGCACCAAATTCCGATCGCCATGTTGACCTCTAGAGGAGCCGATCGCCACCGTCAAATGGCAGTTCAGCTCGGTGCCAAGGGCTACTTTACCAAGCCTTACTTAGAAGAAGCACTGCTGGATGCGGCTCAGCGGATGCTGAGGGGTGAGGTATTGGTCGGTAACTAAATTTCCAACCTGGTTTGTAGATTGTTTCCCAGCCTCGCTGGGAAACAATCTACAGAAAACCTAATCTGCGCCTTCAATGGGGGCAAAGCCCTGTCGCTGAATGTTTTCTGAGATGTGGCGCGGCTCTAAGAATTGCAGCAGATAGTCAGGTCCACCTGCTTTAGAGCCAACGCCAGAGAGCTTGAAGCCGCCAAAGGGCTGTCGCGCTACGATCGCCCCTGTAATTCCCCGGTTAATATACAGATTGCCGACCTCAAACTCATCTTTGGCTCGTTGAATGTGAGACGGAGTGCGGGAGTAAATGCCGCCCGTGAGGGCGTAGAGAGTGCCGTTGGCGATCGCCACAGCCTCCTCAAAATCCTTTGCCTTAATCACCGCTAGCACAGGGCCAAAGATCTCTTCTTGGGCAATCTTGGCAGTGGGAGCCACATCTGTAAAAATCGTGGGGCTAACGAAATAGCCTGTCTCTGGAACGGGCATTTCCAAAGCTACCGTAGCTTCCTGTTTTCCCTTTTCGATGTAGGCGTTGATCCGGTTTTGCGCCTGGGCATCAATCACCGGTCCCACTTTAGTATCGGGCGATTCGGCAATCCCGACGTGAAGGGATTTAGTCGCTTCTACCAAACGGTTAACAAAGGCATCGTAGATTGGCTCCAGCACAATTACGCGGGAACAGGCAGAACATTTCTGTCCACTGTAGCCAAAGGCCGAAAAGACAACTCCCTGAACGGCCTGATCCAAGTCAGCGCTCTCATCGACAATAATGGCGTTTTTACCACCCATTTCAGCGATGACGCGCTTTAGATGACGCTGGCCGGGTTGCAGAATTGCGGCATCGGCATAGATGCGACAGCCTACTTCTTGCGACCCAGTAAAGGTAATCATGTGAACATCGGGGTGTTTTACCATGTGCGCCCCTACCGATGACCCTCGGCCTGGAACGAACTGGAACACGCCTTTGGGAATGCCCGCATCAATCAAGATTTCGGTGAGTTTGGCAGCAATCACCGACGAGGGTTCAGCAGGTTTGAGTAGGGTGCAGTTGCCCGCCACCAGCGAGGCCACCGTCATCCCCGTTGGAATGGCGAGAGGAAAGTTCCAGGGCGAAATGATTAGCGAGATCCCTCGTGGCTGGTAGTGGTAATGGTTATTTTCGCCAGGAACGTCGTAATGCACTCCGGCATCCAACCGCTCCATTTCGTCGGCATAAAAGCGGCAAAAGTCGATCGCTTCCGATACTTCCGGGTCGGCTTGCCCTAAGGCTTTGCCAGTCTCTAACACCATCCAGGCGCAGAGTTCTTCGCGGCGCTGTTCCATCAGGTCGCCCGCCCGTCGAATAATGGCAGCGCGTTCAGCCGCTGGGGTGTTTTTCCAGCCCAAGAAAGCAGCTTTGGCGGCGGCGATCGCCTCGTCTGCCTGTTCTACACTCAGCAGCCCCACTCGACCAATCACCTCGTCGGGGTTGGACGGATTAACGGAGTTAATGGTCTCTAACGTGTTGACGCGATCGCCATTCACCAATGGTTGATAGGTCTGACCCAATTGCTGGCGCACGGCTTGAATAGCGGCTAGGGCGCGATCGCGCTTGGCTGCGATTGAGTAGTCGGTATCGGGTGCGCCGTGAAATGTACCGTTTTGGTGAGAAGTGTTAGGGATTGTATTCGGCGAATCGGGGGTGGGGCGATCGCCCTCCCACAGCGCTGGAATAGCCAGAAGTTCTTCGACGGGTCGTTCTTCCAAATTTTGCCGCAGAAAGGAACTGTTGGCCGTATTTTCTAGTAGGCGACGAATTAAGTACGACATTCCCGGAATCAGTTCGCCATAGGGACAGTACACCCGCAGTCGAAAGCCCTGATCGATCAGCGCTTTTGCTAGTTTATCGGCCATACCGTACAGCACTTGCAGCTCAATTCGGCGGCGAGGAATGTTGAGTTCTTGGGCAATGGCGATCGCGTGGGCTTGCGATCGCACGTTGTGACTGCCAATCGCTGCATATAGGTACTCATGGTTTTCGAGCAGCAGCCGAGTCAGTAGTTCAAAGCTATGATCCGTCGATTCTTTATTTTGAAAGACGGGATTTTCCCAGTCGTGTTGAGCCGATTTAATCGTCTCTTGATCCCAATAGGCTCCCTTCACCAGACGAATGGTAATCGGCGTGCCCCGCCGTTTGGCCCACTCAATCCAGCCCTTCAAGTCGGCTTCGGTATCTTTTAAATAGGCTTGGAGCGTTACCCCGATATCGCTCCGACCGCGAAATTCTTCTTCCATCAAAATCTGCTTGAGAATCGAAATCGTCAGGTCTTTATAGGCGTATTGCTCCATATCGAAGTGGACGGCAGCACCCAGTTCTTTGGCGCGGCGCAGCAGAGTCCGGGCGCGATCGCTCACCTGTGCTTGACTGCCCTGGGCATCTAGCGGATCAAATTGCGAATAGAACGCCGTTAGC
>Ga0105046_10000452_pt1 | contig 57008 bp, 47 predicted proteins | sample MAT03_FD_78385 | JGI IMG/M metagenome (GOLD analysis project Ga0105046, IMG submission 78385) | Freshwater microbial communities from Lake Fryxell liftoff mats and glacier meltwater in Antarctica - MAT-03 (megahit assembly) | ecosystem: Environmental > Aquatic > Freshwater > Ice > Liftoff...
TAGCCGATGATGGCGAGGGTCGAGAGTGTCATGGAAAATGCCGGTGCAGGAGCGACACGAGTCCCGCACGAGAAACAAAAAGTGCGGGTCCCGGAAGGAACCCGCACGGCATGGACCAGCGGTAAAACAATTCGAGGGAGGGCCCTCGATAAAATCAATCAATCTTGTTCTTTAGCGCCTTGGCTTCGGCAAGGTGCTGTTTGAAGGCACCGAGATGCTGGCCAGCAAAGGCAGCGATGTCTGCGTCGTCCGACTTGACCGCTTTTTCGAAGAGTTCGACGGAGTTCTTATGTGCGTCGATGAACTCTTCAAGATAGTCTTCGTCAAATTCCTTGGCCTTCTTTTCCGACCATTGTTTTTTCTGCTTTCTGATTTCGGTTTCGTCATGTTTAGGGAGGTCCACGCCTTTGCGGGCCGCGAGTGCCGTCAGATCCGCGTCGACCGGACCGTGAGCTGCGACCATTGCCGCCGCCAAAGCGCGCACCTCTTGGTGGATGCCGCGTTCGGCCGCTACCTCCGACAGCGTGATCTCGGTCATGCCCAGTTTGCATGCCTTCTCGAAGAAGGCGCGATCGGAACCCTTTAGATCGGAGTTGCGGGAGGTCGGAGTCGTGTGATTCGTGTACGGCTTATCGTTTCGGGGCCGATCGACGGTGGTCTCGGCCAGACCGGAGACGGCACCAAAGCCGAGGGCAAGGACGCCCACGCACAGAGCGCGAGAGGAGATTAGGCGGGTTGTTTTCATAGTCCGCAATCTTACCCGATTCTCCGCCGCTTGCACATGGGGTGCCGAGACTTTGTACGAATCCGGGACGTTTCCACAGGCTTATCCCCTATGTGGGGCTGGCCTTTGTGCCACTCGGTCCGGGAGAATTTGGGAAATCGATCCAGAATCGACTGCCTTCCCCTTCCGTCGACTCCACTCCGCACGATCCGCCCATGCGTTGCACCGCTTTTCGCACCAATGACAATCCGATTCCGGTGCCCGGAAACTCCGAGGCGCCATGCAGTCGCTCGAAGAGTTTGAAGATCCGGTCATGGTGGCGAGGATCGATCCCAATCCCATTGTCCTCGATCCAGACCCGGACGTGGTCGAAGCGCGATTCCGCCCGGATCCGGACCACGGGAGGTCGGTCCTGCGAGGTAAATTTCAGCGCATTGGAGACGAGGTTGGAAAGCGCTTGGAAGAGCCCCGTGCGATCGGCACGGACGTGCGGCAAAGGCGAGTCGACGATCACTGCGGCTTTGGCTTGCTGGATCTGCGCATACTGGAAGGTCAGAACGTCCCCCACAATCGCTTCGAGCGACTGCTCGACGATCTGCATCTCCGCCCTCGAGAGGCGACTGTAGGAAAGCAGATCGTTGATGATCGTGTCCATCCGCTGCGCCGCCGTCAGAATCCTTCTCAGGTAGTCTTGAGTCTGCTCCGAAAGCGCCGCGCCCGACTCTTCCACAATCGCTTCGGTGAAGCCGCGGACGAAGCGAAGCGGCGTGCGCAGGTCGTGCGAAACCGAATACGAGAAGGCCTCCAATTCGGCGTTGCTTTCCTGCAGACTCGCCGTGCGGTGACGCACCTGCTCTTCGAGCCGGCTGGCGTGGTGGCGCAGCAGCTCCCGGGTTTCCGCCAGGTCGGCGTAGGCGCGGCGCTGTGCGTCGAGCGCGTCGGCGAGGTCCCGTTCGGAGCGTTTTCGCTCCGTGATGTCGACGATCAACGCGACGTAGCCGACGACAGCAAAATTTTCGTTCATATGCGGTACGTAGGTGCCACCGATCCATCGAGGGGGGCCGTAGCGATAGCGAATCCGTTCCTCGAATTGAACCTCCTCGCCGGCGATGACCTGTGCGATTCGCGGTCGATCTGCGGCATAGGCTTCCTCGCCGAGGATTTCGGAGCTGGGGCGGTTCCGCATGCTCTCCGGTTCGATCCCGAACCACTTTTTATACGCCTGGTTGGTTCGTCCGAATGTCCCGTCGCGGTGAACGTAGGCGACGAGCGCCGGCATCGCGTCGACGATCAATTTCAATTCCGATTCTTTGAGATGCAGTGCCTGCTCCGCTTCCACCCGGTCATGGATATCCACGATCGTTCCGATCCATTCTTGAATCGCTCCTGAAGAGTTCGTGACGACGGCCCCCCTCGACTGAATGTGGCGGTAGGTGCCATCCGCTCGTCGCAGCCGGAAGGCGCAATCCCAGGTCGAGCGATCGCGGCAGGTTCTTTCCCAGAGAATCCGCACGCCTTCGCGATCCGACGGCTCCACCGACTCCAGCCAGCCCTGTCCGACAAACTCTTCCGGTGTCTGACCGGTGAATGCCTGCCAACCCGTGGCCCCGAGCATATCTCCAGCGGCGTCGGTCGTCCAGACGATCGATGCCGTGGCGGAAATCAGAGTGCGATAACGGTTCTCGCTGCGCACGACCGCGGTTTCGAGCTGGCTGCTCTCGGTGATATCGTAGGCGTGGATGACCAGCCCGATCACCGCGTGACGCGCATCGAAATCGGGACGATACGTCACGACGATGTGGCGCGGCTCCGCAGCAGTCGGCATGACATACCCGAACCGTACTTCATTCCCGGCGAATGCCTCGCGCAATTTCCCCTCGTTCCGTGCGTACGCTTCGTTTCCGAGCAGTTCCCGCAACGTCCGGCCGTGTAGTTGATCGTAGGAAACGCCCATCCACTTTTCGTATTGCCGGTTGTGAACGAGAAATCGTTCGTCGTGGTCGATGTAGGCGACCATTGCGGGAATCGCGTCGATCATCGTTTTGAGGAGCAGCCGTTGCCGATCGAGGGCTTCCTCGCTCAGATAACGCTCGCGCCTTTCCTGTTTTTCCGAGGCCAACGCGCTCCGGGTCGTTTCGTAGAGGCGCGCGTTGTCCAACGCATAGGCTGCAATCACGGCAATTTTTTGCGCCAGAGCTAAATCGTCCTGCCCGAAGATACGTTTGGATTCGGCAGTGGCGATCGAGAGAACGCCGACGATCCGATCGCGCGCACGCAGGGGAGTCGCCAGGTAGGAAACCAAATGAAGGGAGCGCAGCAGCTCGAGGTGTTCTTCGTCTACGGCAAGATCCCGAAGCAAATTTTCGGTTACGGTGGTGGCCATCCGCGACTCGCCCTCGCGGAGAATGCGCGCGGGACCCTCGGTTTGATCCGGGCGGGATCGATGGAGGCCCTCCAGTAAGGCCGCTTGACGGGCGGTCGTCGGATGGGCGTGGTGGGTACGAACGGGTTTGAGAACGCCTTCGTCGTCGATCAGATGCAGGGAGCACCCGTCCGCAACGCCGGGTACAACGGATTGGACGAGCGCTTCGAGGGTTTCGTCCAAGTCCAGTGCGCGCGTGAGCGATTGCTGTAAGGTGGCGATGGAAGCGAGCCCCTCGCGTTCGCGTCGGGAACTCGTGATATCCGTACACGAGCCGGTATACCCCTCGAACGCGCTGTCCCGGGAGAAGCGGGGAACGGCGTGTTCCAAGACCCAACGGTACTCGCCGTCGGAACGTCGCAGACGATACTCGTTCCGATAAGGCTGGCGCATGACGGTGTGTTCCTCGCTGTGGAGGCGCACGCGCTTTCGGTCCTCCGGGTGCATCGATTCTGCGCGGTCGTTCGTCTCGGCCTCCATGCTGCGTCCGGTGAACGTGGACCAATGCCGGTTGACGAAAACGGTCCAATTTTCGGCGTTCGTCGACCACATAAACACTTCGGCGCGATTCGCCATGGTCTCGAAGTCCGAGGCCTTTTTTTCTGCCGCGTGGGAGCGCGTGACTGCCCTGTGGAGGATGTCGGTCAAGGCACTGACGACGGCTCCTTGAACGATGAAAATCAGGCAGAGCATCGACTCTCCGGAATCGGGAAGTCCGGTCGTGCCGCCCAATACGAGAAAGCCGTAGGTCGCGATGAGACCTCCGAGAAACGTTACGATCAGCCCACCGCGCCATCCCGCGATCCACGCGGCGAAACCGGTCGCAAAGAGAAGGAGGGCAAACGGTGCCCGATCGTGCAAAAGCGGTTCGAGGAGCCAACGGACGCCCAAAGCGAAGACGAGCGAAAGAACGATGACCGATGTCTTGACCCAGAGCGATCTTTCGGAAGCGGGAGTAAGAAGGGGAACCAGAAGACGCATCTGTAAAGTGTTTATAAGGCGCAACCCATTTAACGTTGTCACTCAACAGCGTATCGGTAAACGCCCCCATCCGCTTATCGGTAACTATTCCGGGGCAGCCAGGTGGGCATGACGCCGTTGCGGTCGATTCAGCCGCGGTCGAGATTGAGGCGAGATCGAAGGGTAGCGTCAACGCGACTTTTAGTCGATAAACACTGGCGCTACGGAGCGACGTCCTTCGCGGTTTCGTTCGGTTTTACGCGCCTTTCCCGTCTTCCTTCGGAACTGAACCGACGAGAGCCGGGTCGGAGAGAAGGGAAAAACAATGCCTCATGAATGTCGAAAATACCCATCACGGAAAAATTCTTAATCACGGAAAAGGCACCGGCGAACTGACGCCACGCGAGATCGAACGGCGGGCCGAGGAGATCGCATTGATCGAAGGCCGGGCGGGTGGGGCGGATTCGGCTCGGGACCTTCGCCAAGCGCGTGACGAACTGATGGGTGCCGATCTCCATGGGGTCAGCGAGGACGATGCGGCCAGCACCACCTCTCTCAATCGCGACCCGGGCGATCCGGTGGCGATTCACGGTCGACAGATCCCCCTTTTCTCGGACGACGACGAACAGGAAACGGTCGAGCGACTGGTGCTCGAAGGCGTGGACGAAGCCAATCAAGAGCGGATGCTGGCGGATAGACTCCGCAAGAAGACCTAACGCCAAGCTTTTCCCGGTTGGGCGCTTAGTGCCGCGTTTCGCCCGAGGCTGCGGCGGATTTGCGACTCTCGCCTTCACCGAGGGTGCGGCGGAAAAGCGCGACCGCCATTCCGAGCGTGAGATGAGCGAGCTCGGGATCGTAGCGATACCCTTCGTCGCGCAGAAATGCGTGAGCTCCGTTGAATTCGTGCCAGGTAAAATGAGCGTTGGCGGCGGCGAGGGCAGCATAGACCTTGGCGCGTCCCTCGGCGGGAACGTGAGGATCCTGTCGGCCGTAAATCATCATCAACTCGCCCTTGATCTCGGACACCCGGTCGAGCGAATTGTCGTTCGTTCCCTTTCCTAAACCGCGCTTGTGAATGTCCGTTGCATAGAAACAAACCGTGGCGGAAACCCCGCTGTTCATTGCTGCGCGAAAAGAGAGATGTCCCCCGATACAAATCCCAAGCGCGCCCACTGTTCCCGTGCCGTTCTCGTGGGAGCGGAGATAGGCGAGCACCGCACGGGCGTCGTCGTCATAGCTTGCTAGCTCCTTCGTGGTTTTGAGCGCATTTCCCTTGTCGGCACCCGCCTGATCGTAGGCCAGAACCGTACCGGCGGGGAGAAATTCATGATAGATTTCCGGCACGGCCACGATAAATCCGTGCCCGGCCAAAAATGCGGCGGTGCGCCGAATCGGCTCGGTCACCTGGAAGATCTCGGAGAAAAGCACGATTCCCGGGTATTTCCCGGCAGCGGAGGGACGAAAAACCGAGGTCCTCATGGGACCGCTCGGCGTGTTCAATTCGAGGTGGAAGGATTCGGCGAGGGTCATGGAATCTTAAAAACACGCTAGGCATGGGCCCGATTGCAGGTCATGACAAAGCGAATCGCCGCCATGAACGCCTATTCGCCGAACCCCGATCGTTATCGATCCACCGCTTATGCCCGCTGCGGGCAGTCGGGTCTTCTATTGCCTCGGCTCTCGTTGGGACTCTGGCATAACTTTGGGGGCGTGGACACGATCGAGAATCAACGCATGCTCCTGCGCCGCGCGTTCGATCTCGGCATCGTCCACTTCGATTTGGCCAACAATTACGGCCCGCCTCCCGGGTCGGCCGAAGAGAATTTCGGGCGTCTCTTGAAAGAGGATTTTCGCTGCCTACGGGACGAGTTGATCATTTCGTCGAAAGCCGGATATCGGATGTGGCCCGGTCCCTACGGCGAGTTCGGTTCCCGCAAATATGTGCTCGCGTCGCTCGACCAGAGCTTGAAGCGCATGGGGATCGATTACGTCGATATCTTCTATTCGCATCGTCCCGACCCTGAGACGCCCCTGGAAGAAACGATGGGTGCGCTTGCGCAGGCGGTAAGCAACGGCAAGGCGCTCTATGTCGGTCTTTCGAATTACAAGGCGGACGAAACCCGGCGGGCCGCAACTCTGCTCAACGACCTCGGTGTCCGTCTGCTGATCCACCAGCCATCCTACAGCATGCTGAATCGGTGGGTGGAGCCCGAGCTTCTCCCTGCCTTGAAGGAGCTCGGTGTAGGCTGCATCCCGTTTTCGCCCCTGGCGCAGGGACTCCTCACCAATCGTTATCTCGAGGGAATCCCCAGCGATTCGCGCGCAGCGAAGCCGTCCGGGTTTCTTAAGGCCGATCGGATCACTCCCGCGCTCGTTTCCAAGATACGATCGCTGAACGACGTCGCGGTTGCGCGCGGAAGCACGCTTGCGCAGGTAGCGGTGCTTTGGCTTCTGCGTCGCACGGAAGTCACGACCGTTTTAATTGGAGCGAGCAAACTCTCCCAGATCGACGATTTGCATCGGGGTCTGACGCAGCCACCGCTCGCGAAAGCGGAACTCGAACAAATCGAGGCGATCTTGGCGAAGCCGTCTGCGTAGCGGAGGGTCGCGTGAATCGCCGGGCCCGCGCCGCCGCCGTCGGGCCTGCTCTCAGGTGAACCAATAGCCGGTGGAGAACAGAACGGTCGAAAACGTCAGCAGGACGCTCGTCGCGATCGTCAGCGGCAATTCCAATCCCGGTTTCAGCGCGACGCAGCGCCCTAAGACGATGTAAAACGGCACGACCACGCTCAAATAGCGTGGCATCGCTTCGAGCGACCCGGTGGACATATGCAGAACCAGGTACGTTGCGCACATCACAAGGTAGCTCGAGCGGGTCTTGATCCACAAACCGGCAGCCGTGAGTGCAATCCCAATGAGGAGCGCCCCTTGGAACCAGAGGAAATAAAAGGTGGGCAGTGTCGTGACGGCGGGTTGGGAGTAGAGTTTCCAGAACGGAATGATTTCCCGTGCCCAAAAAACCTCCGCTTTTCGGTAGACGAAGGGATCCCCAAACTGCACCGCCATCGTGGCCATGTAGGTAAGCGTGCCCGCTCCCGGGAGAAGCGCACAACCGAGGGCGACCCAGGAACGTAACGAACGAAGCGAAAACAGCGCGCGTTCTTGATGCCAAAATTCGACGAGCAGCGGAACGACGATCAGCACGCCGATACTGCGGGTGATCGCCGCGGCGTACCCAGCCAGACCTGCCAGCCACCATCGACGCGTGCGTGCCCCGAAGAGCGCGGCGACCGCAAACAGAATGAATGCCCCTTCGGCATAGCCGATGGAGAAAAAGAAACTCACCGGGTTAAAGAAAAAGAAACGCACGCCGAGATCGGCTGCACGCTCGTCGCTATCCAGTCTGATCAGCCGCCAGAGAACCAGCCCCGCACAAAGTGTGCAGAGATTCGAAACGAGGATCCCGCTGTGCTTGAGCGAAAGGAACCCCAGAGTCCCCAGGTGCATCAGAAGGGGATAACCCGGGAAAACCACCACATTGCTTTGGCGGTCCTCGTGAAAGGTGTATCCGTTTCGGGCCAGATCCAGATACCAGGTGACGTCCCAGCGGATGAAAGCGTCGACGAGACCTGATGCGGGGCGGTTGCTTTCCGGTACGAGCACGGCATTGATCGCAAAATAGGCGACGATCAGAATCAAAGCCCGGCTGGCGACGAAAGCGATGAGTGTCGTTCGCAAACCAGACCATGCGGAAAAGGGACGCTCACTCATGCGCGATCGGTGGAGGGAACACTAGAGACCATCGAGGCTCACGAGGGGTGCAATCCTTGTTTTCTCTATGCGCCCGCTTCCAACGCCTGGCGGTAAACGTCCAGGTAAGCGGGAACGATCCGCGCCGCGCTGAAACGATCGAGCGCTCGTTGTTGCGCAGCCGCTCCGAGCCGTTTCCTGAAAGAAGGCTCGGCGATCAGGCTTTCCACCGCGCGCGCCAGTCCGTCGGCGTCGCCGAACGGGCGGAGCAATCCCGACACCCCATCTTCGATCACCTCGGGAATCCCACCCACCGCCGTGCTGACGCTTGGGCAGGCAAACGTCATGGCTTCGAGGATACTCAGGCAAAAACTCTCGTACTCCGAAGTGATCAAGCCCAGGTCGGCGGCGGCGAAATAGTCCTCGACGCCCGTCACGTTCTCCCGGACCACGATGCGCTCTTCGAGTTGCAGGCGGCGGACTTCGTTGCGAAACGGTACAAAGTCGTCCCCAGCGACAATCAGGAGCTTGAACGAAGAGCGGGGCCGGATCCGTGCGGCGACCTCCAGCAGCAGGTCGATGCGTTTGACGGGACGTAAATTCGAGACGTGGACCAGCAGAGCCTCGTCCTCGCTTACCCCCAACTCCTCGCGCACCTGCCGGCGGTTTCGCGAGGGCGTCCCGGGCGTGTAGAAATTCGGCACGACTTCGATCTCGTGCCCCGCTTCGATCAGACGAAGCGTTTCTTCGCGCAAAAAACGCGAGACGGTGGTGATCGCGTCCGAGTGGACGAGGGTGTGGCGAATGACGGGTTTGTAGGCGGGGTCGCGTCCGAGCAGCATCGTGTCCGTGCCGTGCAGCGTGGTCACGACGCGCGGCCGTTGACCGTCGGGCAGAAATTCGCGGGCGAGCACCGCAGCGGTCGCGTGAGGAACCGCGTAGTGTGCATGGAGAATGTCGAGCCGGTGCGTGCGTGTGACTTCCGCGAGTTTCACGGCAAGTGGCAGCGTGTAGTCGGCATGTCCGAAGATACCGTAACCGTGGATGAGCACCGGATGGAAAGAGATGCCCGGCGAGTCTACCGGCAGGCGAACGGGGCGGTCGTAGCTGACGAAATGAACCTCGTGGCCCCTTTGCGCCAGTTCGACTCCCAGCGCCGTCGCCAGAATTCCGCTGCCCCCGACCGATGGGTAGCAGGCGATGCCGATTCGCAGCGTGGATTCCATCGTGCCGGGTGGACGTTTCGCGGTTACGAGCGCGTTCAGAAGCGACGCGCACCGCGGCCCAGTTGTGCCAATGAAGTCACGACCACGGGATCTGCAGGGAAAAGCGCTTGCGCATAGGAAACCCCCGCCCGCAAGCCGAGCAGTCGCGCCCGCGTCAATTGCAGTTCGAGGTAGTCGCGCGCGCGCGCCTGGGTGCCGTGCGCGGACATCGCCCGCTTCCACACCCCGATCGTTTCCTCGTCGGAGACGTCGATCCAGACGACCGGCCCGTCCGCCATTTCGCCCTCGGGCCCGACCGCAAAGAAGTAGAGCTGGTCGATCGCGTGTGCGGGCGTCGACCGCAGTTCGGACAGCCCACCATAGCGGGCCAGGCGCGCGGCGTCCCGCACGATCGCGCCGAGGACGGAGTGGTCGGGGTGCTGGCCCGGTACGGGAGTCGGAGCCAGGATCCACTGGGGACGGAAGCGACGAATCGTCGCAGCGACCGCGAGGGTGGCTGCGAGCGTTTTCTCGAAATGGGCGTCGCCACCCAGGGAAATAAATTCGAGTTGCGCGCCCAGAATCGTCGCCGCTTCGCGGGCCTCCGCCCGACGTTCTGCCGGTGTGCCGTGCGAAGCGGATTCTCCCTCCGAGCATACGATCAGGCTCACCTCGGTTCCCGCGCGGCTCTCGCCCGCGACGATCGCGCCGGCTCCGAATTCGATGTCGTCGGGATGAGCTCCGAAAGCGAGCAGGCGTTTCCGATCAGGCGGGGTGTTCGGCGAAGGCTTCATCGGAACGGTCGATCGGATCGCGATTTACGTAGACGATTTCCGGCGCATCGGCCCGGTCGAGGTAAGCTTGTTCTCCGGCGCCGGCGACATAGTGGGTGCAGTGGAGCACGGACTGCATCCAACGCAACCGTGTATCGCGGGAGGGGGATGTTTGCTCCTTTTTCCACAGGCACGCCGGCAAGGCGAGAAAAGAACTGCCGCCCTCGTGCAGGAGGAGGGAATCTCCTTTGGCGCGCGCCCGCACAATTTCGCCCCCGTGCGGGACATCCACAAAAAAATCGTCGGACGCGCAGGCCTTTTCGCGGATCTTCGGATCGCTCGACCGCACCACCTCAATGCCTTCGAGCAAACCGAGCGTCCGCATTTGCTCCAAGCAGAAGTCCGCGACCGTGGTGGATGCATTCGACTTGAACGCCTCGACCGCGGCAGTGCCGACAAATGCGGGGAGCTGTCGGGCGGTTTGTAGACGCCAGTCTGCCGGGATACGTTTGAGGTAAAGCGGAGAGTATTTCCTCTGCAGTTTGTTTTCGAACTCGAAGTTCAGCCAGTGGACTTCGCCGGTCTTTCGGTGGCGTAAACCGGTCTGCGTTTCCCGCGGATCGTGATCGCTGTCGTGATAGAAAAAAACGATGCGGCCGCCGATTTCGGACTGGAGGCGGCGCGCCGTTACGATTTTGGCGTAGAGAAACCGCCGCGGGTAGATCCCGCAGGGTTGCTGACCGAAGGCAATCACGGCCTCGGAGTTCATGCGGCGCGGAGCTCGGGCGATTGGGATCCCGGAGAGCGGAAGGCCAGCTGAAGCAACATGCTTGCCAGGACACAGCTCGCGCAGCCGATAAGATTATACCAGAGATAGCCGATCGTGAGGGTGAAAAAGCACACGAGCACGACGGTCTGTGCGACCAACGCGCCCCAGAAAACGGCGTTCCCGCGGATCCATTTGAGGAAAAAAGCGACGAGGAAAAGCCCCAGGATGACCCCATAGAAAATCGACCCCAGGATATTAACCGCCTCGATGAGGTTTTCTACGACATTGGCGAAAAGCGCGAACGAGATCGCAACCGTTCCCCAGAGAGCCGTGGCGATCTTCGAGACGAGCACGGCGCGGTCCTCGTTGCCCGATCGATGAATCAGGTGGCGATAGAAATCGACCGACGTTGTGGTGCCCAGCGCGCTCATTTCCGCCGAAACGGAGGAGAGCGCCGCGGCGAAGATCACGGCGATGAGCAGCCCCACCAGACCGACCGGAAGCTGTTCGAGGATGAAGGTGATAAAGACGTAATCGGAGTCTTTCATCTTCACAGTGGGATCGTTGGCGAGAAGCGCAGCCTTGGCATTCGTGCGTACGGCCTGGCTGGCGGCGTGAGCGGCGGCTACCGACGCCTTGGCCGCTGCGATCTCTTCGCTCGACCCCGTGGATCGGACGCGCAGCCAGGCCCGCAGTGCCTCGCTTTTTTCGGTCGCCCGAAGCTCGTATTCTTTCTCGAACGCGACGAGCGATTCGCCTCCTGGAGCACTGGCCTGCTGGCGCCAAGTGGTGCGGTCGAAGAAAACCGGCGCCGGAGCGAACTGGTAGAACACAAAAAGCATCACTCCCAGCAAGAGAATGAACGTCTGCATCGGAATCTTCAGCACGGCATTGAACATCAAGCCGAGCCGACTCTCGCGGACGGAGGTGCCGGAGAGGTAGCGCTGCACCTGAGACTGATCGGTGCCGAAGTACGAGAGGGAAAGGAAGATGCCGCCAAAAATTCCCGACCACAGCGTATAGCGCTCGTTGACGTCGAAGGAGAAGTTGACCGCGTTCAACTTGTCGAAACCCGAGGCGATCGCGAATGCCTCCCGCACGGACACGTCGGGCGGGAGCTTGAAGAGCAGCACTGCAAAGGCGGAGATCATCCCGATAAAAATCACGGAGATCTGATATTTCTGCGTGATGTTTACGGCATCGTTCCCTCCGGCCACCGTGTAGGCGATCGCGACCAGTCCTGTCCCGAGAATCGTGAGATCCAGCGGCCAGCCCAGTACGGTGGATAGGACGATGGAGGGCGCATAGATCGTGATGCCCGAAGCGAAACCCCGCTGCAGCAGGAAAAGCCCGGCACCCAATAGCCGGGTTTTTCCGTCGAAACGGCGTCCAAGGTATTCGTAAGCCGTATACACGCCGCTGCGGCGATAAATCGGCAGAAAGATTGCCGCCACAACGATCAGCGCGAACGGAAGCCCAAAGTAGTTTTGGACAAATCCCATGCCGCTCTCGAATCCCTGTCCAGGCGTGGAAAGAAAGGTGATGGCGCTGGCCTGCGTCGCCATCACTGAGAGGCCGATCGTTCCCCACCCGACATCGCGCCGGCCGCTGAGATAGCCGTGCAATGTGCCCTTGCCGCGCGTACGCCAGACCCCATACGCGGCGATCCCGATCATCGTCGCGATCAGTACGGCGTAATCCAGCGGCTTCATCGTGCCAGATAAGGCAGCGCCCGCAGAGCGGCGACCGTGAGGACGAAAATCGACATGACCGTCATATAGACGATCCGCCACGTGGCAAAGCCGGGCACTCCTGGGGACGAATCTTCGGTCGGGGGGGAGACGGGGCGGGAGGCCGAAGGGTCCGGGGGGTTCATTTACCGAGAGAGATCAAATTGGCGAACAGGCGATACGCACCTGGAACCCCCGCAGGAAGCTCCCGAAAAAAGGAAAGGCCGGTGTAAACGAAGTAACCGCGGCCATGTTTTGCCACCAGCAAAGCGCCTTTCCTGGCGGGTTCCCCCTCGTCGGCACACGAAAGAATCGGCGTAAAGCGATCGTCCCACGCGCTGGGAAAATAGAGTCCTCGCTCCTGCACCCAGCCCGCGAAATCGGCGTCGGTGAGGCGATTGGGCGTTGTGACCGCGGGATGGTCCGGGACGATCAAGGTCACCGGGGCATTTTCGTCGACCACGCGATCGCGCGAGAGAGTGAGCGGAAAAGGAGCGAGCGCCTCGGTCTGCAGATCGTGGGTCGTGTTGTACTGGCAGATCACGGTGCCGCCTTGTTCGGCATAGGCGAAGAGGGCGGGCATCGAAGCGCCGATGTCCGAGCGCGTATTGAGCGCACGCACGCCGAGCACCACGGCGTCGAACGTCTTCAAGCGATCCACCGTCAAATCGGCGCTTCCGAGGATGGTCACCGTGTAGCCCATTCGGCCGATACTTTCGGCGACGAGATCGCCGGCTCCCGGCAGATATCCCACGGTTTTTCCGAGAATGGCGAGCTCTACACTGACCACTTTCGCTTGGGCGGCCGGTTGCAGAAGCTGCGCAGGGATATGGTCGTAGCGGATGTCGATGCGCGTGGTTTGACAATGGGCGCCGTCGATTTCGGCACTTGCGCCGAGTTTTCCAATGCTCGCCGACTTCGGAGCGGTGACGGAAAAAACGAAACGCCCGCGCGTGCCCGCGTCGTCGAGTCGAAACGCCCGCGACGCCGGAGCCGAGGTCCAACCCTGAGGGGCTTCCACGCGAACGTTGCCCGCGGCCGGTCCGCGAGTGGCGGTGACGTCGAGCGAGAGGGTGCGCGTCGCGCCGGGCGCGAAAAGCTCCAATTCCTGGGTAAAGCTCAGGGTGATGGGCGGAACCACCTGCAACGGCCGGCGAATCTCGCCTCGAATCGGGTCGTCGATCACCTGGACGGCGCGATCGGCCAGAACCAATGTCTGCCCAGCGATCTCGAACGAATGTTCGACCGGAAATACCGGCGGATTTTCCGGTCGTCCAATCGAGTTCGGGTCGGCTACCGTGAAAAGGCCCTCCGTTCCCGGCTCCCTTAGCCAGTAGGGCGTGCTCACCGGCGTGTCCTTAGGCACTTCCGCGGAGGCCGCTTGTTCTGCGGGTTGGTTGACGGCGAGGTCGACGGAGGGAGTCAAGGTCTCGCCGCTGGCGGGAAAACGAACGGTCGTCCAACGAACGGCGAGGCCGGCGGGCCGGTTGCGAATCAGCGCGCGCAAACGCAGGTCGAGTTTCTCGCCTGGAGCGACTTCCGCCGACGGTACGACGGTTTCGACGAAAATTCCCAAGCAGGCAAAAATCACCCCATCCAACTGCTGCCGCTTGTCCGCCAGGCGCACGGCCTCGCGGCCTACGGGCAGCGCGGCAAGCTTCGCGCGCAGGGCGAGCAACCCCGGAAGACTCGCCGAGGGATTGCGGGGGTCGAAACCCGAGGCCACGGCTTTGGCTCCGATTCCGATCTCCTCGCCGCCTGGGATGCGCTTCCAGCCCGTTTCGACTCCGTCGAACAGGTCGCGCGTCGCCGGCTCTCCGGCCACGATCCGAAAGTAGTCCAGCGCGGACCCGCGAATCGCGACCGATCCGAATCCCTGGCTCTTGTGCTGAGTCCGGCTGCGCGCAGCGATTTCGCCGAACGATTCTCCCAGGAGCGGATTGTATCCGCCGGTATCGAGCTGCAGCGTGAGGGCGTCGCCCCCATCGCGCCCACGATTTCCCCCGCGCATGGCCGCAGGAAACGAATTCCACGCGATCCGCTTGACCTGCCAAACCGAGAGTCCATCGCGGATTAACTGCTCCGGAAAAGCCGCGGGGTCCGCGGCCAGTCGAAACGCTTCGCCCGCAAGGATCGCCGAGGCAGTATGATGGCCGTGGGTGATGCCCGGTTCCACGGAAAACCGAGTCACCATCACGTCCGGCCGGAAGATTCTGATCGTCCGAACCACGTCGGAAAGCACCGCTTGGCGGTCCCAAATTCGGAACGTTTCGTCGGGGTGTTTTGAAAATCCGAAGTCGTTCGCCCGAGAAAAGAACTGGACGGCGCCGTCGATCCTTCGGGCCGCCAGCAGCTCCTGAGTCCGAATGACGCCCAAATTGTCACGAAGTTCGGAGCCGATCAGATTTTGCCCGCCGTCACCGCGGGTGAGGGAGAGATAACCGGTGCGAAAGCCGCGGCCCTTGGCGAAATAGGAGAGTAACCGTGTGTTTTCGTCGTCCGGATGAGCTGCAACGTAGAGGATGCGTCCGAACTGCCCGAAGGCTTCTAGCTCCTGGAGAACCGCCCCTGCAGGAAGCGCTTCCGCCGCGACGGGCTGCGCATGCGCGCACGAGAGAGCGGTCAGTCCTCCCATGGTCAGCACCTGCAGAAAACGGGCCGCGGTTCGAGCGAGACGAGAGACATCCATCAGCGGAGGTCAGCGTCCCGATCGCCATGCCGGTTAGAGGGAGAAGGAGAAAACGACAGAGTCATACGGGTAAGGTGGTCGATGACGAGAATCGTCGTCATCCAAAACGCCCGGCGCAAGAATACGAGGCCCGAATCTCGGGCTCGAAGTCATTTTTTCCTACCAGCCCGCTTCGCACGGGGGCGGCTCCGTTCAGTCGAACGCGCCGGGGCGCGCGATGCCTGCGAGGGTATCCGCCGCCGCCTCCTCGCCGCTCGGTGCCTGACCGCTCAGATGCGGATTGGCCTCGGGCGCGGTCGCACCGTTGAGCCAACGGCTTTCGATTAGAATCGCCTTGGGCTTGTCCGGCAGACCGCGCTCGTGGCGGAGCATTTGCCCGGCCAACAAGTCGAGCGCGGCCGCACCGATACCCTCGGCGTCCTGCCAGATTCCGGCCACGCTTCCATCCGACACCGAGACGTCGAGGTCGGCATAGGCTACCTCCTCCGGCACCTTGCAGCCGCATTTTTGCAGCCAGGTCGTCAGACGGAGATCGGTCCCGATCACGGCGTCGAGACGATGGCGTCGCACCCAAGCCAGAAAGGTGGCTTCCTCCATCTCGGCGGGACGATGGATGAAGGTGGAATCCGCCCGTCCGTCGTCGAACATCTGCACGAGATACCCCGCCGACCAGAGGCCGTTCACGCGGCGATCGTAATCGCGCGTCAGGGCGAGCCCGATACGACGCCGGCCGCCGGCCGCCAACGCGGTCACCGCCGTGCGAGCCGAGCCTACGTGATTGTCGCTCGCCCGGTGCAGACGCGGAGCGGTCAGCGAATAAGCGATCGCCACCGCCGAAAACTGGCTCCAGTCCAGCGCCAGCGAGGCCGGTGCGGGTAGTGGAGCAACCACTACGCCACCGATCCCCCGCGCGCCGAGGATGTCGCTCAGACGTGCCGCATGGCCGTCCGCATCCCCGAGCCAGAAGTGATCCAGCCTATAACCGGCGGCGGCGGCCCGGGCGGAGGCGCCTTCGTAACTGCGTCGAAAAAAAGGCACGCGTTTCCAACCGTCCCGACGGGGGTGCGCCGTGATCCACGCCAGCGTGACGCGGTCCGCCACGGGCTGGCCGGCCCGGATCGCGCTCATCGCCTCGGCGAGAAGCGGGTTCGGCTTCCATCCGAGGTCGAGCGCGAGGCGCTGGATTCGCAGGCGTGTCTGGGCGGGAATGCGCGGGTGATTGCGCAGCGCCATCGAAACCGCAGCGACCGACACGTCCGCCCGGAGGGCGATTGACCGGAGAGAGGGACCGGAGGAGTGGCGTCGCATGCGGCGGAAAACGAATCCGCGTAACGTTAAGCAGGTTCGAAACTCCGACGTCGAGCGCCTTTGTCGGCAATTCTCGTCGCCTCGTCTTATCGGGTCGGCGTCTCGGTTTTCGGCGTCTTGAAATGCTTCGCGACGATCGCGGCGATTTCCTGGATTTTCACGGGCTTCGTGACGTAGTCGTCCATTCCCGCGGCGAGACAAAGCTCGCGATCGCCCTGTAAGGCGTTTGCGGTAAGGGCGACGATCCGAGGTTGTCGATCGGCCGGAATTCGCTGACGAATCTGCCTGGTTGCCTCGAACCCATCCATCTCGGGCATCTGTAGATCCATGAAAACAAGGTCGTAGTCGCGCGACTGTAACGCGGCGATAGCCTCGATGCCGTTGCCCGCGGTATCGGCGCGGTAGCCGAGCCGTTCGAGAAAGCGCAACGCCACTTTTCGATTCACGGGATTGTCTTCGACGATGAGCACGTCGAGCGGAACTTCGTGCGCAAGAATCCGCGTTTCCTTGTTCTGGGGAGGAGCTTCCGGGTCGGATCGCTGCGTTTTGCCGACGTTCGTCAGGGCACGGAACAACGATTGAGTTTTGAGAGGTTTCGCTGCGGTCGAGACAAACCTTCGCTCGCCGAGATCCCCTGAGCTTTTTCCGATCGGCAGGAGAAGAACGGTCGGGATCTCGAGCGAAGCGATTCGCGCCTTTAGCGCCTCTCCGTCCGGTCGATCGAGCAGCGAAAAATCGAGCACCGCGGCCGCCGGGGACGTTCCTTTCGCCAGGAAGGAGATGGCCGCCGAATTATTGTCCACGGTGACGGGAAGGCCTCCTTGCTCGCTCAAAAGTCTCGCCATGCGGCGAAGAGTGGTGGGGTCGTCGTCCACACAGAGGATCTCTTTGCCCCGAAAGGTTTCCGGGAGCGAAAACGGAGAAGCATCCGCGGGAGGAGCGACGCGTTCGGTCGGGAGCGCGAAGGTAAACGTCGAGCCGACCCCCCGTTCGCTCTGCACCGATATCGTTCCGCCCATAAGCGTGGTCAACCGATGGCAGATCGCGAGACCGAGACCCGTACCGCCGTACTTTCGGGTCGTCGACGAATCGACCTGACTGAAGGGTTTGAAGAGGCGGTCGACCCGTTCCTGCGGGATGCCGATCCCGGAATCTTTGACCGCAAACTCCACCCACAATCGGCCCGGCTGGAAGGGATGCTCGGACGAGGGCGGAGCGACTCGCACTTCGACGGCGACAGCTCCGCCGGGCGTGAACTTCACCGCGTTGTTCACGAGGTTCACGAGCACCTGCCGAAGTCGCGTAATGTCGCCTGCGATCCAATCGGGAACGCCGACATGGACGAAATAAGCGAGTTCGAGATTCTTTGCGGCCGCGTTCATCGCAAAGAGGTCGAATGCCTCCTCGATGCAGCTCTGCACGTCGACCGGTTGTCGTTCGAGCTCCATCTTTCCCGATTCGATCTTGGAGAAGTCCAGGATGTCGTTGATGATCGTGAGCAACGCCTCGCCGGAGGTACGAATGGTCGCAACGAAGTCCGATTGCTCCGACGACAAGGGAGTTTCCAAGAGCAGGCTCGTCATGCCGATGACGCCATTCATCGGGGTGCGGATTTCGTGCGACATCGACGCGAGGAATTCGCTTTTTGCGCGCGACGCGTCGTCCGCCTCCGATTTGGCGCGCCGCAGAGCCGTTTCCGTGGCGACGCGCGCCGTGATGTCCGCTTCGATGGCGATGAAGTTCTCCAAGACACCTTGTTCGTTTCGAACGGGCTGAATCTCGAGGTGCACGTGAAATTTGCGTCCCGATTTCGAGTAGTTGATCAGATCGGTGGAAATGCCTTCGCCACGTTCCATCGCGGATTTCACCCGCCGGACGATGCGCATATCGCTGTCGGGGCCGGTCATGAAAAACTGCGGACCACGACCGACCACCTCGGCGAGCGAATATTCCATGACGCGCAGGAAGGATTCGTTCACCCATTCGATCGTGCCGTCCGGCGTGGCGATGATGACGAGATTGTCGGTGCGCGACGCGACGAGGGAAAGCTTGCGCGCCGCCGACTGACTTTCCCGAAGCGCATGCTCGGAAAGTTTGCGGGCCGTCGTGTCCTGGACGGTGCCGACGATGCGGGTCGGAATTCCCGGTCGGTCGTTCGCGGTGAAGCTGCGGGAACGTGCGTAAATCCAGCGCCACGATCCGTCGGCCACGCGGATCCGGTACTCCGGATCGATCAGTGGCCGCTCCCCCTTCAACTGCAGGTCCCAGGTTTCCCGGTAACGGGCCAGATCCTCGGGATGCACCAGAGTGGCCCAGACGTCGAAGTTGAGCGGTTTCTCCGCCGGATCGTAGCCGACGATCGCCCAGATTCCCGGGCTATAGTAAACGCGATTGCTGGCGAGCTGCCACTCGAAGATGCCGATCAGGGTCGAATCCAGCGCAAGGCGCAGTCGCTCGTCGGAAACGTTTAGCATTCCCTCGATGCGCCGCCGCTCCTCGTTTTCCGCGAGCAAGCTCTTGTTGGAATGATTCGCCGCGCGCAGACGGGCGCTGGCGGTTCGTGCCAGATGAACGGACAGACCGAGCAGAAGGGTGATGCCGAGGCCCGCCATGAGAGCGAGTTCGGGCAGGAAGCGGCGATTCGAACGCAGCAGCGTCGCCGTAGGGGAAAGTTCGATACGAACGCGGCGCTCGTGCAGCGCGAACGCTTTGCCGATGCTTTGCGCCTCCGAAGCGGGGGGATCGACGGATGGCGGATAGACGCGAACGCCGTCGATTTCCACCAGTACACGGTAATTGGGCGCAATCTTCAGCCGCCGGTCGATCGCCGCGAGAAAACGACGGTAGGCGAACTCGCCGACCACGTACCCCTCTGCGCGCCCCGCCCGGACGATCGGTGCGTAAAGCGCGAACCCGTCGCCCAGCCCGGGAACTGGGAAGGAGTTGGTCAGGACGGGTCCGAGGGTGCGTTGGGCGGCGTCGAGGGCGTCGACACGAATTGGGTCGCGATCGTGGGAAACGGCCAGGACCGCCTCGACGCCGCGTGGCGGATAGACGCGTCGCGCTGTCCGATTGGCATCGAGCCATGCGATGGCGTAGCAACCCGGAGAGTCGTTGAGTTGTGTTTTCGCCTCCGCCTCCCTCGGCGCCGAGGTCGGATCTTCCTCTTGGCGCCAACGCCGGCTCAGACCTCCGAAGGCCGCGAGCTGCCGGTCGAATTCCTCGCTGATCGCGGTCGCAAACGCGTTCAACTGAATTTCGGTGTTGGCGCGCCCGTACTCCACCTCGCGGTTGCGCAGGCCCGCCGCGAAAATAATCGTGAGAGCGGTCGAGGCGACAATCACCGGTATGGGCACCCAAACGGGTGCGCCGGGTCGACTCCGGACGGCTTCTCTCCACGCAAACGCCAGCTGTGCGGCACCGAGGAGCAGCAGCGTGGCTGCGCTCAGCGAAGCGGCGATCGGGGGAGTTCCCCACGAGTACATCGTGGGGAGTTTCAGTGCGTGCCCAAGCGCGGTGGAGAAACCGATCGCGACCGAGATCGAGCCGACCAAAGCGAGCAAAGGCGTTCGGTAGCGCGGTCGGTTGCGCATACCAAGCCAGGCAACCGAAAGCCCACTCAGAAAAAACCCTGCGGCAACCACCGGAGGTAGGCGGCTGAGGGCGTCGCCAAACTTGGGACCGGTCCCGGGCGGAAGCAATTGTCCTACCTCCACTGTCCGCCGACTTGCGTACTCCCACAGAGTCAATGCGCCGAGCGCGGCAGGTGCCAGCGATGCCCAAGCGACCCGCCGGAATCCCAAGCGCAGGGAGAGAAAAATCACGCCGAACAGCAGCAAGCCGACCCCGGTATTGATCTTGGTCGCAACCAGTTCCGCCTGAAGTTGCAAGAATGCCCCGGTGTCGAGCAGCCATCCGAAAAGCACCGCCACGCCGGAGATCACCAGAGCCGCTGCGGTGAGGGTCGAGAGGCGTTTCAGCCAAGAAATCCGGGGAAGGGTGGGGAGTGAAGCCATCGGCCGAAAATGAGTGCTTACGCATGCCCCCGGGCGGGGGCAACGTGTTTCGAAGCGCCTCGATCTCCGTCACTTCGACGGCGTTGGAGCCGTCTCCGAAGGTTTCTCGTTTTCGCCGCGGAAAGATCTGAAAAAATTCGAAGGGCCGTAAACGAAGCTCCAATTGGGTTTGTCCAATTGCCCGGTCAGTTTGAATTCGAACGCCTGCGAAAGCGGCGTCAGCATGAAGCCCACGGCGCTCCCCAGCAGGAACTTACTTTCGTCGAAAGGATAAAGCTTCGCTTTCATGTCCAGCGTCTTTCGATCGAGGAAATAGTCTCCCTTCGCCTCGATTGCCGCGCGCGGTCCCGAAACGCGCAGTTCGGAGAAAGCCACCCGCTGTCCCTCGACCGTAAAATTGGTCTGAACGGTGTCGAGCGCAAGGGTGCTGAAATTAAAAAGCGTGCCGTTGAGCACTTGGGAGAGGACGCCGAAAAGTTGGACCTCGCCCAAATCGGCGCCGGTCAACTCGGCATTGCCCTGCCCGCGATAACTAAAAATGTCTTCGAAGCGTCCGTCCGCCGAGACGGCGAGGTCGAGCCGTCCGGAGGCAATTCTTTGCTGGAAACGGCTTTGAGCGGGGAGCGAGGTTTTTTTGCTTCTGGCACCATATTCCTCCAGCGTTCGAATCGCTTCGCCGAGCACGGCCCGGGTGAGTCTGAAGTCGAATCCGAGCCTGCGCTCCGCACCGGTTCCCGTGAGGTGGATCCGGCCTTCCGCCGTTCCGCTGGCGAAGCCCGTGGCGATGGGATCGAGCACGATGTCGTCGTCCTTGATGGTGCCGATGGCCGAGAGATCCCGGAGCGGGAAATCGTAATACGAACCGCCGCCTGTCGAGTAGGCGGCGATTTCGATCGCGCGATGCGCGCCTTGGGGCGACGATGGGCCGTCCAAGTGTCCCTTGAGACGCAATTGCGGGGGCTCGGCGAAGGTAAACGGCTCGACGATCCCGAGTCCCTCGATGCCCAGAACCCGGGCACCTTCCGCCAGCTCGAGATTGGAGAACGCATCGAAATCCATCGCACTCCAGTCCTTCCGATCGAGATCGACCGTGCGCGAGAAAGTCCCGCGCGCATGTCGATTCGCCTGAACGACGTGGAAGTGGAGCGCGTCGTAGAAATGGGGTCGGATAAAGAGTCGCGTTCGCGCCCGGTCGAAGCGCGTGCCGCGGATGCCCGTGCGGTCGTTCTCGGCTGCCACGAAGACGGTGAGGCCATCCGGCTGGCCCCAGCGTCCGCGGAGGTCCACCGAAGCCTCGGGCGTCGACGCGGTGAAGTCGAACCTGCTCCAAAACCGCGGCCACCACTCGCGAAACCAGCCGCCGATCCCCGCGGGCTGGAGTCGCCCGCTTAGAAGAAAACGGAAGTCCAGCGTTTTCGTATCCATTGTGTAGTTACCGGAGGCCAGGCTGGAACCCTGACGCAGGACGATGTCGGTAAACGCGAGGGAGGTGCCGCGGTAGGAAAAGTCCGCGCTCGCCGCGTCCAGATCCACGGTGCGGGCTGTCACGGCGTCGACCGAAAGTCGACCCCGTACGTCGTTCGCTTTCCATCCCGCTCCCAGGCTCACGTCCGCCGAAAATTCGGCGCGCGACCCGAGCCGAAGTTCCCGGGAGAGCGGCCGCTCGATCGCCTCGCCCACCAGCGTGAGCAGCGATTGCGAGACCGCTCCTTTCATCGAGACGTCCGCACCGCCCCGTGCGAGGTCGAGGGCGCGGACGTTCACGCTCCATGGCTCTCCGGCGAATCGTGCGGTGAGAGCGGGCTCCAGTGCCGGCAGCGGAGTTTCCACCGTCAACGAGGTCGCCGACCAGGGTGGGAACTCGAGCGAGGCAAGGCTCGCTTTCAGAAACCGGGCTTCGAACTGGAATGTTTCCGGGGCGAGCTGACCTTCGAGCGAGCCGCGCAGAGCGCGCGCCGAGCGTTCCAAGGGTGCGTCGATTCTCTCCGCCGAAAAGTGGGTCAGGATCCTGACGGGTTTTATCCCGGCCAGCGGGAAACGCGTCGTCACGAGAACGCCCACGGCGACCGCTTCGCCGCGCAGGCGTTGCGTCCACGTCTCCGGAAGGCGGATTCGCGCCGCGCTAAATTGGATTTTCGCCTCCGCGATCGTGCGATCCCGAGGGATGAAGTCGAGGTGGAGGCGAGGCGACTCGAAGCGACCGAGTTGGTACTGAAGGCCGACGAGTTCGCGGGCGACTTGCAAGTAGCGACGGGTGGCCGTATCGATGCGCGCGGCCATCTCGCGCCGAGGTCCACCCGGTACGGGCAGGGGAAATTTGACGGCGCCTTGTGCGGTGATCGTGAGGTTCGCCAATCGGGCGGAGAACGAGTCGATCCGAAACGTCGAGCCGTCGGAATGGACGAGGCAGGATGCATCGGTGAGCGATTCCTCGCTCTTGCCGGTCGGCGAAAGCAAGGAGGGGAGCAGGAGCTTGGCGCCTTCGATTTCGATCTCGAGAGGTTCGAGCTGTCCTACCAGCAGCCACCACGGGTCGAGGCGAAGGTAGGCGGAGCGGATTTCGATCAACGGCTCCTGGATCGAGGGATGGGTCAGGACGAGATCCCGAATCAGAATCCGTCCCGAGGGATCGAACGTGGTGGTTCCGAACGTCGCTCGAAACGCCGAATCGGCGAGACGTCGCTCAAGCTGTAGTCGAACCCAGGAAGGAAGCGAAAGCTCATTGTTTGTCGCAACGACGATCAGGAACAACAGACCCAAAGACATCGCCAGCCAGGCCGTCCACAGCACCAAGGTGAAGACGCAGCGGGTGCAGAGTCTCGTCCCGGATCGAAGATATTCGAAAAACCGTCGCATCGTCGGGCTTCGGGTGCGTGCTGTCTGCGGAACTAACCCCTGAATGACGGGAAACGAGCGGCCAGGAACGGCAACGCGCCCCTAAGGAGCGTTCGACTTGGGTGGCGCCGATCGCGGGGGCGGACCGGGATCGCGGGGTCCGTAGGTGAAGGTCCAAAGGGCGTCGAGCAACGGTTGCTCGATTTCGAACACGACTCCCCCAAAGTCGGGCGAGCCGGCGAGCTGGATGCCGCCACCGGTCCGTTCGCTCAGGAAAAGCGTGCTTTCCTCCGTTTTTGCGCCCCCGCCGCTGCCGAACGCGAGCGTTGTATCCAAGCGGTAACTCCAGGGCTGTTCCTCGCCGTCGAGGGAAACTTTGGGCGTAAAGGTATCCAGCACGATGCTCTTCGCCCGCAGGGTGCGCAGCTGCTGAAGAAGGGATTCCAGGGCTTCCCGACGGGCGGGATTTTCCCCGGCGAGCACGCCCGCCCATGTCTCGGGCTCGACGAGTTTGCGCGCATAGAGGACGGTACCGTCCATTTTCGCGAGAGAGAGCCCCGTGATCAAGGCGCCCGCCGGCAATTCGCGCATCAGCTTTTCGCGGAACATTCGAGCGACGACCGGCGTTTCCTTGAGGATGGCCGGATCGACCAGGTAGACGAAGTCCTGTTTGTCCAGGCGGGCATAGATCCAGCCCTGGGTTTCGCTGGCTAGTCCGAGTTGAAGGACGATCTGACTGCCCGGATTTCCGGCCCGGGTCAGGGCGGTCGGATCGGCCAGGGTGAGGACGATCTCGCGTTGGGGCCGGGAGAATCCCCAGTTCTCGAGATCGGCCGCGCTGGGGGCGTCGCTGAGAAAGCGTTTCGCGTCGAGATACGCGAGCTGTTGGAGAAGACGGTTCACCGCCGCGGAGTCCGCGGGCGCGGTTTGCGGGCTGCCACCGGTTTGATCGCGGTTCAGGATCTGCCAGGTCCCGGCGTCGGCCCCGCTCGGCGCCGTCTCCAGCCGCTGTAGCGTCAGTTCCGGTTGTCCCGGAGCGCGGATGCCGATCGCAGTCGTAATGCGGTTATCGAAATCGAGGATTCGTTTGTCGCGAAGCGTTTCCTGGGATTGCCGGAGGGTATCCAGGAGATCCTGCGAAATCGACGTGGTGAACACCGCCTGCCTGCCTTCCAGTTTCGCATAGTAGAGCGCCTCGTCCGCGGGTTCGCCGGGCTTCGGTTTTCTCTCCGGATTGACGAGCGCACCGACCAGCAGGGTTTCCTGCCGATTGATCCCTTCCAGTTTAATTCGCAGTGCCGGGGAGGCGAGCCCCGTCCGGGCAGGATCGGCGCTTTGGGCGGGCGGAAACGAACGCGCCACGAGTGCGTTGAGTTTGTTGATCGTCACCTGCGCCTTCGCTTTGTCCGCCCGAGCGCGAATGGGCGTGTCGAATGACCAGCGGTTGCCCTCCAGTCGCAGTCGGACGTTGAGATTATTCGCGGCGGCCACCTGGACGCTGAGAGAACTCACCTCGAAGTAGGGAATGCTGAACAAGGTGTCGTTGCGCAGCTGATCGACGGTGAGTTTGAGGCTGTCCGCGAGGCTTCGATTCACCACGAGGACCCGCTCGCCGTCGGGAGAGAGGATATACTGACGGTTGCCGCCTTTCGTTTCGCCGCCGACTCTCAGCACGACCGGCGCGGGCGAAGGCTCGCTGCCTCCGCTGGCGCTTCCGGGAACGAACGTCAGCGTGAGCGCCGGTTTATCCAAGCCGTAGTCGGCCAGCGATAACCCGTTTTTCTCCAATTCCGCCTTCGTGAAGCTTGCATCGCGTTCGAGCAACTGCAATTCGGTGAGGATCCGCCGCGTCGCATTCTCCGCCGCCGGCCATTCGACCGGCGAAACGATAAACCAGCCGGCGGGCCTGCGTTCCATTTTGATCGTCTCGATGGGCCCCGCAATTTCCAGCGTTTGGATATTTGCGGCCGTCGAACCGAGCACCAGACGCCGGGCCTGTTCCCGCGAGACTTCGCTGACCCGCGGACGTTCGAAGTAGAAAATGAAAAAAAACAGCGCTACATTCAGGAAGATCAGAACCAGCGTGACTTTGGTGCGCATGGAGAGGAGGGCGAAAAACGATTGCGGCGACGGGACATTAACGCCGACGCGTCCAAAAGACAACCAGGCCGAAGAGCGCGGCCGCACCGGGAACTCCCAAGAGCAGGCTGTAGCGCAAGCGCGACAGTTCTTTTTGACTGAGGGAAAGCTGAAGACGCTCGATCGGACGTGCGGGGACGTTCAGCTGGGCGTCTCGGCCGACGCACCAGTTCACCGCGTTGATGAACATCGTGATATTGCCCGGGACTTCGACGCGATCGTTGGCGATAAAGTCCGCGCATCCAAACAGGACGACTCGTCCTCCGCGAACGCTGAAGGGAAGGTTGGATTCTTTAGGCGGGGTGACCCGTTCCGAGGACGCCGCCACAAAGACAGGGCCGGGAAGATCGATACCGAGGTCGTAGCGCGGAGCGATACTGAGCCGGTAACTGCGTTCGCCCCAGGCGGACGCCGCCGTTTGCACCAGCGGCAACACCTGTAGGCCGGCGTCGACCGTGCGGCTTGGATCGGGACGGGCCGCCCGCGCCACGCCAAAACGAACCGGAAGTTTGTTGGAATGAAGGGATGCGGTGATCGGGCTGTCCTTGTTGAGGCTCCGCAAAAGGAGATCGCCCGCTTCGTTCTGCCCGTAAGGCCCGTCATCGAAGATCCGTACGTCGTCGGAGAGCAGGCCCCACTCGGTCAGCAGCCGGTCGAGACCGTGAGGATAGCCGGGGGCGAGGAGGAGAATCAGACGGCCGGCCTCGGTGGAGAGCCAGGTGCGAAGAATATTTTCCTCGAGCGGTTCATAACGACCCTGGGGCGCGGGAACGATCACCAGACTGTCGCGCGGAATACTCCTGGCTTGAGCGAGCTCCAGCGCCTGGAGATCGAAGTTTCGCAGACGAAGCTCTTCGCGAAGGATGGAGAGGCCCCGCACCTTATCGACTCCGTTCGGATCCATTTCTCCATGACCGAGGAGAAAAAAGATCTTCTTTCGCACTGGGTTGGCGACGCTGAGAATCGCTGCCGTCAGTGCCTGCTCCGCCTGGAAAGCGGTCTTCTTCTGGTTCTCTATCTTGTAGAGTTCGTTCAGGGCCACCACATGGCGCCGCTCGCCGCTCCGAACCAGGATCGAATTCGGCTCGATCCCGTATTGCTCCGCCTCCCTACGACGTTGGAACACATCCAGGAATTTTACCCTAATCCGGCCGTCGTAGCTCTTCGCCGAATCGAAGTTTCCTTCCGTGTCGTAGGTGTATTCGCGTAAAATCCCGTTGAGGTCGCGAAACGCCTGCGCGATGTTGGCGTCGTCGTCGTTCTCGGTCAGCGTCACGACAATTTCGACGGGTTCGCGCAGTTCCTTAAGATACGAACGCGTTTCCGGCGAGAGCGAGTACCGGCGGTGCTGCGTGAGGTCGTAGCGCTGCGTGTAGTGAAGCGCGAGGTAGTTCAAACCGCTAAAAAAAGTCGTGAAGAGTACTGCCTGAACGACGAGATTCGCCATGCGAATCCAGCGGGCCGCGCGGAAGCTGTCGGCGAGACTCATAGGGCGGAGGCGGGGGCGGTGGGATTCATCCTTGGAGGAGTTTCGCTTCGACTCCGAGAATGCTGAAAATCAGCGCGAGGACGGTTCCGCTGACGTAGAAAAGACATTGCCTCGCATCGACGACTCCGCGACTGAAGTCGTCGAGGTGGTCGAAGACCTGGGCATAACCCACGACCGATTTGAGCGGGCGCATCAGATCCAGATCCATCACCGTCATCGTCTCGATGAAATTCAGACCGACGATCAGGGCAAAGAGGAGAGTGAAGGACATGATCCCCGCGACCGTCACATTGCGCGAGAGTGAGCTCGCGAAAACGCCCAGCGCGACGAAGAGCAAACCGGAGACCGCGATGAAAAGGTATCCCCCGATCAATGGACCCGGATCGAGGAACCGGTCCCCGGCGAAACGATAAAGCACATAGAAAAAGCCGCCCGTCGAGGCCCAGAGCAGCAGATAGAGAAAGTAGGCCGAGCCGAATTTTCCCAAGACCACTTCGGTGGTCGTGACTGGAGTCGTGAGCAGCGTTTCCAGCGTGCCGAGTCGGCGTTCCTCCGCAAAACACTTCATCGTGAGGAGCGGCACCATGAAGAAGACCGGGATGAAGAAGTAACGGAAAAAAAACGTCGCCGGCGACTCCTCCTGTCCGGCGCCGCTGTAACTCTCGAGCATCCCGGTGAAGAAAAAACCCATTACCGCGAGAAACAACACCGCTGCGATGTAGGTGCTCGGATTTACCAGGAGCATCCGGATCTCGTGGTTGAGAATCGTGAAAAAATGACGCATGGGCAGGACGAAGAGGGGACGAGGGGCGGACTCAGACCGGAATGGGGAGGGTCCCAACAACGACTGCTAGTCGCGAGGCGGGGGTCATTTCGTTGGCTCCCGCCGCGCGTCGACGATTTCCCAGCTGCGCTTGGTGGCCGCGAGAAAAACGTCCTCCAGACTCGGGTGGGCGTGGACCAGGGAACGGATCCGAAGCCGATTGTCGTTGACGAGCTTTTTGAGCAAAGTTTCCCCCAAGTCCTCGTCGTTCTCCGTGGTCGCGATCGCGTGCCGGAATTCGCTCGTAGCGGTCGGTCCGTCGTTCGCCGCAAACGGCTTTTCGATCGACTCGGCGACACCGGGATCGATTTGAAACGATGGATCGATTTCGCGCAGAGCCGCCGAGAGCACGGCGAGATCGCCGGCAAAATCGATCCGATAGCGCGTGTGCCCGAGAAATTCTCGGCGGAGCGCGGCGGGTGTACCCTGGGCAACGAGCCGGCCACGATTGATGATGAGCACGCGATCGCAGGTCATTTCGATCTCCGGAAGAATGTGGGAGGAGATGATCACCGTCATGCGCCCGCGGAGGCTCGCGATCAGATCCCGCACGATGAGGATCTGGTGGGGATCCAAACCGATCGTCGGTTCGTCCATGATGATGACCGGCGGTTCCGCGAGAACCGCTTCGGCGATGCCGACGCGCTGACGGTTGCCCTTCGACAGTTGTCCGAGAATGCGGTGGCGAACGCGGGTCAAGTCGCAGAGTTCCAAGACCTCGTCGAGTCGTGGGCCGAGTTTAGAACGCGGGATCTCCTTCAGACGTCCTCGGTAGTAAAGATATTCGGACACGCGCATGTCCTCGGGAAGCGGATTGTTCTCCGGCATATAGCCGATGACTTTTTTCACCTCTTCGGAGCGAGTTGCCACCGGGATTCCGAGGACCCGCACGCTTCCTCGCGTCGCCGGGAGGTACCCGGTCAGAATTCGCATCGTCGTGGACTTGCCGGCGCCGTTCGGACCGAGAAAACCGATGATTTCGCCGCGAGCCACCGAGAAACTGATGTCGTTCACCGCCGGCACGCCGCTATAAGCCTTGACCAGGTGGGAGACTTCGATGGCGGCGACAGGCACGGTGACGTCGGACATGGGAAGCGTCGGCTTCAAGCGCGGTTCGAGCGAAAGGCGGCGGCAAGGCCTTGCAACGTCAGTTCGGGGACATGGACCGGGAGGGGGACGATTCGCTGGGAGATCGCGGCCGCCGATCCGCCGGTGGTATAAATCCGGATGCCGCGTTCGCCGCGCTCCTCCAAGTGTTTCAGTACGGCATCGAGTAACGATTGGATCATGCCCGCGAAGCCGATCACGGTGCCGATTCGCATTGCCTCCAGCGTCGACCTCCCGATCGGTCCCGACAGGTCCAGCCGCTCGTCGAGCTTGGGAAGTTGTGCGGTCTTTTCGTGCAGATAACTCCGCATGATCTCGATTCCGGGGGCAATGATGCCGCCTTCGTATCCGTTCGCGCGCGTCACGACGTCGAAGGTCACGGCGGTCCCCATGTCGATGACGACGGTGGGCGCTTGCTCCCTCGACCACGCGCCGATGGCGTTCGCAAGCCGATCGTGTCCGATCTCGCTCGGGTTCGGATAGTGAATCGGCAGACCGAGGCGGGACTGGTGGGTGAGTCGAAAAATCGGGATCTGAATATTCTGCAACTCGAACGCCCTGACGACCAGGGGCGTGGCAAGGGGAACGACCGAGCACATCGCAATTCCGTCCACGCGTCCGTGCTGGGTAACGAGTTTCCCGAATGCGGGCACAATGCCGTCGGCCAAGCGATCGACGAGCGGGGTGGGAATCGACGACTGCCCGAGCGTTTGGGTATCGGTGACGATTCCGAAGTGCGTATGGGTGTTGCCAATATCGATACAGAAAAGAGCCATGAAAAGAGGACGGTCCTATCGTTCAGACAGGGCCGATCGGAAGCAAGTCTCCGAAACGGCCTATTTCCGGCCGATTTTCGGGCGTCGAAAGGAATGCACCAAGGAGAATCAGGCGTTTCCGGGACGCTGCAGCGTCACTTCTCCGGCCCGCAAGCGCTCGATCCCCCCGCGATCGGTGCGGAGGAGGAGCGCTCCTTCTTCGTCGATCCCCGATGCCGTTCCCGAGAGACGTTCGGAGCCGAGAAGAGCGGCAATCCGCCGACCGCGGAGCACGTCGTGGCGATTCCACATATCGGCCAACTCCTCCACGTGGTCTCCGCCGACGAATTTTTCGTAGGCCAGCAGCACTCGTCCGATCAACGCCGCGGCGAATTTATTCACGTCCAAGGTCCCGGCGACCTGGGTATCGAGCGCGGTCGCGCGGTCCTTCAATTCGGCAGGCCAGCCGCCCTTCGGCGTACTCAGATTGAGGCCGAGCCCAAACACCAGGTCGCGAATCTGGTCGGCGTCGATACGTGCCTCCGTCAGCATTCCGCCGGCTTTCCGACCGTCGAAGAGAAGGTCGTTCGGCCATTTCAAGCCGGGAGCGACGCGACAGAAATTGGCGATCAATTCGCAGATGTTCGCTCCCATCCAAAGCGTGAAGGTCTGCATGCGGGCCGGCGCGACTCGCGGCCGGAAGGCAAAACTCGCGTAAAGATTTCCATTGGGCTCGCTCAGCCATCGGCGTCCCAGACGGCCGCGACCCTGGGTCTGCTCGCGGGCCATGATGACGAAAGGATCCGCGCGCCCCGCGGCCAGTTCGCGAGCCGCTTCGTCGTTCGTCGAATCGATCGAATCGAGAACGGCGAGCGTGAACGAACGCCGGCGCAACGGGAGATAGGCGCGGACGAGCGCCGGCTCCAGGCGGGCCGGTTTGGACGTGAGCCGATAGCCGCGGGCCCGGACGGCCTCGAACTCGAACCCCTGTTGCCGAAGTTTTTCCATGTGCTGCCAGACGGCGACACGGCTGATGCCCAATTTCTTCGCCATCGCCGAGCCCGAGACGAAGGCATTTTCGTGAGCGAGCATTTCGCGGAGAATCGACGATTCCGGTGAGTCCACGGCGGTTAGGTTCTCCAATCGAGTCCGATGTCCACCCAAACGCTCCGGTGCACCAATGCGCCGGTCGAGACGAAATCGAGGCCGAGGCCGCCCAGGCGGGGGAGGGTTTTGAGGGTGATCCCGCCACTGGCTTCGGTGAAGGCACGGCCGCCGATCGCAGTCAGGGCACGTTTGAGCTGAGGGACGGTGAAGTTGTCGAGCAGAACGACATCGGCGCCCGCGTCGAGCACGGCCGGAATCTGCTCGAGGCGGTCGACCTCGACCTCGACGGGAAGTTCGGGCGCGGCCGCCTTCGCTAGCGAAACCGCTTCGGCCAGACGACGCCCGGGAGTCCCGGCGAGACGGTCCGATTTCGGACCTTCCGGATCGAAACCCAGCAGTGCGAGATGATTGTCCTTCAGCATCACGCGATCGAAGAGCCCGAGGCGATGATTCCACCCGCCGCCGCAGGCGACCGCGTATTTTTCGAGCATGCGGTATCCAGGTGTGGTCTTGCGTGTATCCAGAAGGCGGGTGCGACCGCGACCCAGGGCCTCGACGTAAAGGCGCGTCTGGCTCGCGACCCCGGACAGTCGCTGGAGAAAATTGAGAACGATGCGTTCCGCCGCGAGCAGGACGCGCGGATCGCCCGTCAGGGTGGCGAGCGCGCCTCCTTTGGAAACGCGTGCGCCTTCTTTCACCCGCGGTTGCACCGTGGCGCGTCCACCGTAGGCGGAAAGAACCAGCGGAATCAGCGGAAGCCCGCAGGCGATCAGCTCGCCGCGCGCCACGAGGTCCGCTTCCGCTGCCCGCGAGATGCCAGTCACGCAGGCGGTCGAAGCATCTCCTTTGCGTCCAGGAGACTGACGCAGGCCCAGCCCCTCCAAATCCTCGTCCCGCGCGATTTCCACCAGCTTGCGCAGGTACCCCTTGTCGAGGTCATCCCACGAAAGGCGACGCAGCAGAGGTTCGGACGATGGACGCATGGACTCCTAGACGACACCGCTTGGCGCCATTTTTCAAGTCAGGGACACACTTGATGTCGGTTTCTCTTCCGCGGCCGCCCTTTCGACATGCGAGCGGCCGTCGACGGAGAGCTGGACCGTGAACGGCGCGCTGCTTGAGCCAACCTGACCTCGCGGCGAACCGGTCGGCCGCTCGACTCAGACTCCGAGGCGGCAGGAGTGGGCGCTGAAGCCGGCGCCGAAGGCGACGAGCCACCAATCCCCTTTTTGGTCGGGTCGACCCTGCTGGAGCGCATTTTCCAAAGCGAAGAGGACGGATGGGCTGCTCATATTCCCGTAGCGGTGCAGAGTCTCGGAACTGGCGGTCAACCGGTGTTGCGGGAGTTCCTTTTCGAGGGCGCGGAGGACGTCCCGACCGCCGGTATGGGACACGATCTGGGTCAACGGGCGCTTTTCCCGAGGGGCCGTCGCACGGGAGTGCAGATGGGAGACCGCCTCCGCGGCGAGTTGCGGAACAGAGGGATGGAGCAGATTGCGCAGCTTGCCGTTTCGCATCTCGAAGCGTATCCGGTCGCGATGTTCCGGTCGATGAACGGTATCGAAGGAGGAGCACCGGAGTCCGCCTTCGGAAGGGGCGTTTTTCCAGACGGCGGCGGCGGCGCCGTCGCCGAAGAGGCACGCGCTGAAGAGGACGCCGAGGTCGTCGTCGAGGTAAAAGGCGGCCGAGCAAATTTCCACGGCGACGGTGGCGACCGTGGCGTGGGGGTTAGCCGCCAGGAATGCCTCGGCCGAGCGCAGGGTGGGAATGGCCGCGCCGCACCCGAGTCCGACGAGGTCCTGCAGGTAGGCGTCCGCGCGGAGTCCTAGACTTTCGGATACATAACTGGAAACGCCCGGACACAGATAGCCGGTGCAGGTGCAAACCAGGAGTGCGTCGACTTCCGAAGGCGAGACGCCCGCCTTTTCGAGCGCCGGGGTCAGCGCCGCTGCGGCGAGCTTGGGCGCTTCGGCGCGGAAGAGCGCGTTCAACTCGTCCGGGGTTCGATCGAGGATGTGCTCGAGATCCGAGGCGGCGAAATGGCGGCTGGCGATTCCGGAATCGCCGGTGAGGACGGCCTGAAGAACGAAAAGAGATTTGCGGTTGAGAAGATGGCGCACCTCCGAACGTTGAACCAGGCCCCAGCACTCGGCCTGGGTGAAGCGGGCGGGGGGAACGGCTGTCGTCAAGGCGTGGAGATACATGAGGTGTCCGCTGAGCTAATGCAGGATTCGGTAGAACGGTCTAAAAGGAACGAGACCCGCTCGATTGGCCGCGAGAAACCAACGTTGCGGCGGAGGCGCATGCACGAAGCGGTGGAGCAGATCGGCGACGACCAATCTAACTCCAAAGCGCCGGCGGAGACGTCGACGAACGATGCGCACGGTCTCGACCCACTCCCGTTCGCCCCGCGACCAAGCGGCAATCGGCCCGAGGGCGGCGGCCGCACTTTGAAAGGCCATCGCCATCCCGTTCCCGGTAAAGGGAGGGATCATCGCGAACGCGTCGCCGATCAGCAGACGAGGATCCTGCGGATCCGGACGTGCGAAACTCAATGCGGCCACCGCGCAGACGGAAGATGCGTCGATCGAGGATTCCGCCAGCCGTTCCGCCAGCCGATTCAAACCCGCCGCGCGCAGATGCTTCTCCAAAGGCGTTGCGCGAGGATCGATCTGCAGGCCGGGATGGCTGCGAAAGAGTCCGCAGAAATTGACGCGGTCCTCGCCCACGGAGCAGATGCCGACATACGCATCTCGTCCCAGATAAAGCTCGAGGTCGGCGGAGGTGGAGAATCCCTCGACGTGGGCTTTCAGGCCGATCCAGCGCGAGCGTTGGCGGCGGCGACCCGCCGCAATGACGCGACCGGGCCCGGCGGTTTCGGTCGCGATCCGGGCGTGGGTAAAGAGTTTTCCGCCGGCCGTAACAAACGCTTCGGCCAGCCTCACGTCGAGCGCGTGGCGGCTTAGCCCGAACGCCGCCTCCGGAAGAACCGAGTGTCCCGCGGCTCGATCGTTTTCGTGCCACGAGACGGTGCGGTGGAGGAGGGCACCTTCGAGGGGGCCCTCGAGAGCGAGAGTCGCACGCGTGCGTGCATCCAAACCGGCGATAAACTCTCCACAAACGCGATGGCGGGGGTAGTCGCCCGCTTCGAAAATCGAAACAGGAAGGCCCATCTTGCATAGGGCCAGACCCAGCGAAAGCCCGGCGAGACCGCCTCCGACGATCTCGACGGGGCGCACGCGGCTCATGCGTCGCTCCGTCGGGCGGACAACCGGTACGCACCTCGAAACGTCACATCGAGTTTCCACGCCCACTCCCGGCCGCCCAGTCCGAACGTGCGCGGGAGTTCGTCGTTTCTGAATCCCGCCTCGATACTCACGTGGCCATCGTGCCGGCTGACGTGGTTGGCGCGAACCATCAGGCACAACCCGCGAAACAGCCATTGCCAACGGCGCGCGCGCGCGGGCTCCGAACAGAGAATGACCCGCGCGTGCGCGCGCATTCGACCGCCCAGACGAACGAGGGTCGGGTCGTCGAGGTGGTGAAGAAACAGGTTCGCCAGAATCACGTCATAGTCCGACCAGCCGTCGAAATCCCGAACGTCCGTCTGGTACCATGTCGCTGTCGGAGGCCAGTCCGCGGGACGCGGCGCCAAGTCGAGGCCATCCCAGCTCAAATCCGGACGCTTCACGGCAGAGCGGAGCTCACCGGTGCCCGCTCCCAGCTCGAGGATTCGCTCGCCGGGACGAACGAAAACGGGCAGCTGCGCGCGAAACCAAACCGCGTTTCCCATAACCCTGTTGAAGTGGCGAAGGTCCCGTCGGCTATCGATGGCATCGCGATCTTCCGGGGGCAGCGCATCGAGCAGTTCGGGTTTGAGCGTCCGGGAGACCACGTGGGATGAGTGCGGGAAGCGACGCGACTAAACGAGCTGCGTGACCCCGGGAATGGCCACGTCTTCTTTGGGAGCGGCACCGAACGCGTACGCGGAAGGCGAGAGGTCCTGCGTCGAGGTGTTGAGCAGCCATTTGAAGCTGATTTCGCGTCCGGTGTAAGCCGACGTGCGGCCGAGGATTGCGGTGAGCGTGCTCTCGGCGATCCGCACCGCATCGTTGAGCGGAGTGCCCGCCCGGATGCTGGCGATCAAATCCCGGTGTTCCTGCACCATCGAGTTCACCTCGGGACCGTCATACTTCCAATTCGTTTGGCCCTGAATGTCGCGCGCAGGATTCGAAACGCCTTTCGTTCCGACCAATCGCTCGCCCACGCGTCCCGACGCACCGGGAGCCTGCCGGCAGAAGCTCTGCACACGGGCACCGTTCGCATATTCGTATTCGATCGAAAAATGGTCGAAGACATTGCCGTATTTCGCATCGGTGCGGCTCTGTCGTCCCCCCATACCGAATGCCTTGACGGGCGGTCCCCCGAACGCCCAATTCATCACGTCGAGGTTGTGGATATGTTGTTCGACGATGTGATCGCCGCTCAACCACGTAAAATAGAGCCAATTGCGAACTTGGTACTCCATCTCGCTCCACTCCGGCTGACGCCCGCGGTGCCAAAGGCCGTCCTGCAACCAATAGGCTTGGCCACCGACCAACTCGCCGATGGCGCCATCCTGGATCCGCTTCATCGCTTCAAGATAATTGGTGGCGTGACGGCGCTGGGTTCCGGCGACGATGGCGAGATTCTTGCGCTTGGCTTCCGCGGCCACGGCGATGACGCGGCGCACGCCGGCAGGATCGACCGCGACCGGCTTTTCGGCGAAAACATTTACGCCCGCGGCAATCGAAGCCTCCAGGTGGACGGGACGAAAATGCGGCGGAGTGGCCAGGATCACGATGTCCACTTTCGACTCCAGGACCTTTTTGTAGGCGTCGAATCCGGAGAAGCAGAGATCCGGGGTCACGGCAAACTGCTCGCTAGGAAGTGGCGGGCGCCCGTTGGAGGCCGTGGGGTTTCCATCGCGAAGCGCTTTAAACCCTGCCTCGACTCGATCCGGGAAAAGATCCGCGAGTGCGACGATTTGCACCGCCGGGTCCGCCGCCACGCAATCGCGGGCCGCTCCGGTGCCGCGCCCACCCAAACCGACCACGCCCACTCTGATTCGGTCCGACCCTTTCGAGACGATTCCCGGGACGGCCGCGAAGGAGGGAAGAGCGCCGAGTGCGCCGGCGACGGCGAGAAAGTGACGACGCGTGAGATCGCTAGACAAGGGAGTAGAACGCCGTTTTGCGGAAGGAGGGTTCATCGGGGAGGGTGGATTAAGCGAGGGTTTCCCGCTGGCGAGAACCGCGGGGTCATTGAATGGGGCGAGTGTCGTCAACAGGAAGGTGCGACTGCAATCCGAACCTGCGATGGAAAACGCGGCCCGTTTTCCCCGAACGGCAGGCAACGCACTCGTAGAACGAGTTGCCATTCTTCGCGTTTCGGCCGAGCGTGCGGCTCATATCCTCCGCGTCGTATGACGTACCCCTGAAGAGATCCAGATCTATGATGGCCGATACGGACGTGCGCCTGTGGCGCATTGCGAAAACGCTCAAGGAAGCTCGGGCAAAATCTAATCCGCGGGTTTCTCAGACGGACATCGCGCGCAAACCGATCGAGGCCGGCCTGGTCCATATCACGGAGCGGCATATCTCTCGTTTCGAACTTGGCTGCCTAGAGGCGACCACCGCCGAGGCAAAGGCCATGGCCGAAGTGCTATCGGTGAGCACCGACTGGATTTGCGGCAGCGAAGCGTTGGCGAAAGTCACAACCGAAGCGCCGGCGGCCGCGGTGGCTTGAGCTTCGGGCGCAGGACAGGTGCGAGATCTTGCGATAGCCGAGTCCAATTGGCCGCCCTGTCCGAGACCGGCCGCGCTCGAGCGTAAAAACGACGACGATTCTGACGACCGGAACCGGCAGATGGAAATGCGGGCGCAAGCCACCAAATTGCTGCACTCCTCGGGCTTGCCGGCGGCAGAATGGCGGCAATGGCGCGAGTTGGAGCGCTCGATTGCCGACCGTCTTCGGGGGTAAACGAGGCCGGTTTTTTCGCGAGAGGTTCCGTTGACTCGTGGGCCACCTCGGCCCACTATGATCGGGTGAGCGACTCCGTGACCACTTTTCCATCTGCCTCTTTGCTGCGCTGGCTGTCCGCGCATACCGGATTTCCCGCCCGAAGGCTTCCGCCAGCGGCGGAAACGCTCCTTTGCCTCGCCGCGGCCGCCTCGGTCGAAGAGATGGAGGCGTCAGCCGTTTCTCGGTTCGGTCTACAACGACGCGAACCGATGAAAGAGTCCGCGCAACGAGCGCATGCGCTTAGGCGTTCGCAAGTGCATTTCAAGTGCGATAATAGCGCGAAAGTCTAGTTTCGGAGAATTTCGCTCAATGCGTTTTGGGTGCCTTCGACGGATGCGAACCCGTGTCGAAACCGCGCACCCGTGGCGGCGAAATCCGGGTTTCTGGGAAGCGTAGGCGGGGCCGAGTAAGGACCGAAGCGCGACGGAGAGGTCGAACTTGAGATGGCCGCGATCCCTCTTTTAATGGGTCCATGGCCGTTTCCAACCCTTTCCCGACGTACGATCGACTGATCGCAAAACTGAAGCGGGCGCACGTACTCAATTCGATTTCCGGCCTGCTCGGTTGGGACGAGCAAGTCAATCTTCCTCCAGATAGCGCCGATCAACGTGCGGATCAACTGGCCCTGATGGCCGAACTGGCTCACGAAGCCGCCTCCGATCCAGAATTGGAAGGGATTCTGTCCGCGCTGGAAGCGGACCGCATCCAATTGAGTTCGGATCGAGCGGTCGTTGTCCGCCACGCGCGGCGCGATTACGACCGTGTCACCAAGCTTCCGGCGACTTTTGTGACCGAACGGGCTCGTCATACGAGTGCCGCCTACCATGCTTGGGCGCAGGCCAAGGCGAAGAACGATTTCGCGAGCTACGCGCCGATGATCCAAAAACACCTGGCGCTCGCCCGTCAGGAAGCGGCCTTCATGGGGTGGGGAGATCGCCCCTACGACTACGCGATCGACAAGCACGATCCGGGGATGACGGCGCACGCGGTCGACGCGCTTTTCACCGAATTGAAGGCGGGGCTGCTGCCGTTGGTAAAACGGATTCTCGCTTCGCCGGATAAACCGCGGACCGGCTTGTTTCAGGGGTTTCCGGTGGACGAGCAACGAGCGTTCCTCCGCGAGGTCACCGAGACCCTGGGTTTCAATTACCGGCGCGGGCGCATCGACGTCTCGCTCCATCCCTTTTGCGAGGGTTCCGGTGCAGATGTGCGCATGACCACACGTTTTCAAGAGGACGAACCGCTCGACTCGCTCTTCAGCTCGATTCACGAAACCGGTCACGGTCTCTACGAACAGGGCCTGCCACTGATCGATCAGGGAACGCCGCTCGGTCAGTCGATCGGCATGGGCGTTCACGAGTCGCAAAGCCGGCTCTGGGAGAATCAGGTGTCTCGCAGCCGCGCGTTCTGGACTCATTTCGAGCCCCGCTTTCGCGCACGTTTTCCCGGTCAGACGTCGGGGCTCTCCAGCGACGAGCTCTACCGCGCGATCAATGCCGTCGAGCTCACGCCGATCCGCGTCGATGCCGACGAAGTGACCTATAATCTTCACATCCTCCTGAGATTCGAAATCGAGCAACGTCTTTTCCGCGGCGAACTCGCGGTGGACGATCTGCCACAGGTGTGGAATCGGCTCTCCCAGGAAATGCTGGGCCTGACTCCCCCCAACGACGCTAAAGGAGTCCTGCAGGACATCCATTGGAGCGGGGGCGCGTTCGGATATTTCCCGAGCTACTGTCTGGGCAATATGATCGCCGCTCAGCTTTGGTACAAAGCCGCCGGAGAACTCCCGGGGCTCGAGTCGGATTTCTCCGCCGGTCGATTCGGACGCCTGCTGACATGGCTGCGACGCTCGATCCACGAACAGGGCAGGCGTTTCGACACGAGAGAAATCGTCGAGCGGGTTACCGGCGAACCGCTTTCTCCTCGGTACCTGCTGCGCTACCTGCACGAGCGTTACGCGCCCCTCTACCCAGAGGCCTGACCCCTTCAAATGGAGCGACCCCTTCGTATGGAGTTCATCGATACCCACACCCATCTCGAGTCGTTTGCCCGTCGCGGCGAGCTCCGGCCCGTGCTGGATCGTGCGCTCGCCGCGGGAGTGGGTCGAATGATCGCGATCGGGACCTCGACCGACGACTGGACGCTCTACCGCGAGTTAGCGGAAGCTCATCCGGGAGTCGTCTTCTACACCGCCGGTCTTCATCCGTGCGCAGTGACGAGCGACTGGCGCGAGCAACTGGCGGCGATGGAACGGTGTTGGACCGAAACTCCGTCCCGCACACGGCCGGTCGCGATCGGCGAGACGGGGTTGGACCGGTTTCATCTCCCCAAGGACAATAAAGACGAGGCCGCGCGGATCTTCACGATGCAGCGCGAGGCCTTTGCCGAGAGCCTACGTTGCGCGAAAAGACTTGACGTACCCGTGGTCGTACATTCGCGGGGGGCATTCGAGGAATGTGTCGACTTGGTGGACGCGAGCGGCGTCGGCTGGGAAAAGGTTATTTTTCACTGTTTCGTCGAGGGCCCGGCCGAAATGAACGAACTGACGCGACGCGGCGGATGGGGCTCTTTCACCGGAGTGTTAACGTACAAAAGTGCCGACAATGTAAGGTCGGCGTTGAAGGCTCAGGGACTTTCGCGGCTGATGCTCGAAACCGATGCGCCCTACCTGACGCCATTTCCGCATCGCGGGAAACCGAACGAACCGGCCTACTTAGTACATATCGCCTCGATCGCAGCGCAAACGCTCGAGGTTCCGCTTGGCGATGTAGCCAGGACGACCTCGGAGACGGCGTGCCGAGTCTTCGGACTGCCGGCTTAAAAGCGGCGTAGAGAAGCGAACTTATGCCTCGTCGAACTTCCGGTTGAAGAGCGTATCCAGCTCCGCGAGCATCTGCGGAGCGTCTTCTCCTGTGACGATAAACTTCACTTTCGAGCCTTTTCCGGCGGCAAGCATCATCAGGCCCATGATGCTCTTTCCATTCACTTGCTCCTCGTCTTTTTCCACAAAGACGTCCGCTTTGAACTTGTTCGTGATGCGAACGATCATTGCTGCAGGTCGGGCATGGATTCCCATCTTGTTCTGCACTACCAGCTCTTTGGTGAGGTGCTGGCCGGCCAATGACGGGTCAGTTTTTTCCATGCGTGTACCCGGATAAACCTCCTTAGTAGCGCTCGGCTTGCAACCTAAAACCGCCCAGCCACCCTGAGGCCGATGTCCAAGATCGCGATCATCGTGCCCTGTCGCCTCGAATCGACCCGGTTTCCCCGCAAGCTTTTACATCTCGTTCGCGGGAAGCCACTCCTACAGTGGGTGGCCGAGCGGATTACTCAAGTAGCTCCCCAGTATCCTCTCTATTTTGCGATCGACGACGACCGCCTGCGCGAACCGCTCGCTCAGGGTGGCTTCAGAACGATTTTCACCCGAGCGTCGCACGCCAGCGGGACGGACCGCATTGCAGAGGCAAATCGCACCGTGCAAGCGGACTACGTGATTAATGTCCAGGCGGACGAGCCGCTGGTAAGCCATCGTCAAATCGCATTGTTGGCCGATGCGATTCAAGGGAACGCTCCGATGGCGACGTTGGCGACTCCTTTCAAAACCGCGGCCGATTTTGCGAATCCCAATCAGGTGAAGGTCGTTCTGGCCGGAAAAGCCCGTCGCGCGCTCTTCTTTTCGCGTTCCCCTCTTCCATTTGCCCGTGACCTCGGTGGAAAGGTGGACGATGCGTGGGTGGTTTCGCACCCGTGCTTCCGTCATTTGGGGCTTTACGCGTATCAAGCGGACCTCCTGGACCGTTTTTCGCGACTACCCTTGGGGGCTCTAGAACAGGTCGAGCGCCTGGAACAGTTGAGGGTGCTGGAAAATGGATTTCAAATCGCCTGCGATTTGACGGACGACCCCACCATCGGGGTCGACACGCTTGAGGATGCCGTGAAGTTCGAAAAGCACCTCGGATGACGGGGTGAGTGGACTCAATATTTCTCAGGATTTCCCCTAGATGAGCCGATGTCTACGTACACCTCATCCTTTGCACCGCTAACGTTTTGTCCACCATGCCTCTAGATCCAGTATCGTCGCTTGGTATTACCAAACTCTGGAAGAAGTCTTCGAAAGAAGAACAGGCGCGAAAAGGAGTTCTGATCGTCGACGACGAAGCCGCCTTCTGCGCGATGGTTGCAGAGGTTATCGCCGCTGTCGGATACAAAGTCTGGCAGGCGAACTCCGGCGAAGCTGCCCTGCGGATATGGGCCCGCGATGGCGGTGAAATCGGTTTGGTCCTGATCGACCTCGTGATGCCTGCGATGGACGGTTTGACCTTGCTCTCGGCGCTGCAGCGTCGAGATCCGAATTTGTCGATCGTGATCGTCAGCGGTCGCTTGGACGATGACACGCGGTGGCTTGCGAGCGAAAGCGGATGTCGGTTCTTGGCAAAACCCTTCGACGTGAGCGAACTGGCCCGCCTCGCTTCGGAGCTGCTCGGACCCGCCTCAACGGCTGCTGGATCCTAATTCGGGATTTCGCGCGTATGGATGAAAATTTCCTGCTTACGATTGAAGTGCTCAAGTTGAGCCCGGATGTCTCCGTGGGTGTCCCCGCTTACGGAGCGGTCACTTTCAAGCATCGAAAATCGGGAAATCATCTGGTCGTCAGCGAAGCTCAGCGACTCACCTTGGAAGCATTCCGTATGCCTCAGACGGTGCCTCACATGTTGGGGCGGGCCATCTTTAGTCGCACCTGTCTCGAGTTGCGTGAATTCTACGAATTGGTGCTCAAGGCTCATCGCGCGGGAGTGCTTTCCAGCGATGTTGACGAAGCTGCGTCGGTGGTTTCGGGAAAGCCGGTCCAAAAATGGTTGGCTTTACCTTGGAAAATTTCGACCGGCATGGCTGTGCTCTCGGGTATCGCTTTTCTCGGAGCGATCGCGTGGAAGCCCGTTTTAGTCTCGGACCGCGTCGTGGATTTGGCGATCGGATGGCTCGTTTGGTGCGCATCCCTGAGCGCCGGCTCGTTACTCGCGGCCTCGACTCTACGTGGCGCCAAGGGCGAGTTTCCTCGCCCACGGTTGGGCCGTTTCTGGGCCTTGCCGCATGCCTCGATCGATCTGCGCGACGCGTCGATGCACGCTTTGCCCGTGCGAGCCGCCGTGGAGCTCAGTTCGCTCGCGCCTTTGCTTTTGGCTGCGGCGCTCGCGGTGGGTTTTTCGCAATGCTGGGCCGCACTGCCGGTCCTCGGCGCTTTGATCGCACTGAATCCTCTGAGCGGGCCCCTGGCCCGTTGGCGGGTTTTGTTCGCGCGTACTCCGAGCTTGAGCACGGATCGCGATTTTCTGTTCTCCTTCAACCGTCGTCCCCGCCGCCGTCTGCGGTCGCTCTGGCGAAACACCGACAAGGCTTTGGTCTTGGGTGGGCTTGCGCTCGCGCTCGTCTGGCTGGGGATCGTCATTCAAACGGTCTCTCGTGGATTCGATGTCGCGGCGTGGGATCTCGTCGCCAATCGCGGCTATTGGAAACGGGCGGGACTCTCGGTGGGAGGGGTGCTCGGATCGGTGCTTTTCGGTTTTGCGCTGTGGGCTGCGTTTGCTCTGACGAAGCGTCGTGGAGGCAGGCTGCTCGTTCGGGTCAGCCAACGAACGAGGCGATGGAAAGCGCATCGCACTGGGCGGCTTTCTCAATCGGATGTGCTTCGCGCGATGTTGCAAAGTCCGCTTTTTCGCTCGGTCGACATGCAGAAGCAGATCGAGCTCGCCCGTCGTTTTGTGGTCACGCGCACTAAGGCATGGCGGGTGCTGTCGAACTCCGACGGCTCTAACTCCGACGTCGGTCTGATTGTGCGAGGTTCGGTTGCCGTATCGCAGCGTCTCGAAAGCGGAAAGAAACGCCGGCTAAGACGCTACGCCGAAGGCGACGTTTTCGGCGCGCACGGGCTGGTCGATCCGCTCCGTCCGCGGATCGAAGTGCGGAGCCGCACTCCTGTCTTGGCCTTGACGCTGCCCTCTCGGTTCTTCCAAGAGCGCGTCGTCCAACAGCTCGGTGCCGGACGCGTCCATTGTCTCACTCACCTTTGTTCGTTCCTGCGTTCTCTTCCGTTGTGCCAACACTGGCAGCTGGCCTCGGTCATGCGTCTGGCAGACATTGCGACGGTCAGGGTGTACGAGGAAGGCGAGAAGATTGTTCTTTATGCCGATGACCCGCGATCGTTCTACGTCATTTGGGAGGGTTCGGTCCGCATGATCCGTCAAGGCCGGGTCGTCGAGAAACTGCAAACGGGCGATTCGTTCGGCGAGGCGGAGTTGCTTCAAAATAGCGCATCGGTGGCCGACGCCGTCGCCGCCGATCGTACGCGCTGTCTTTGTGTCTCTCGCGCGGATTTCATTCGGTTCGTCACCCACAATCATCGGGTGGCGATGTCGCTCGAAACCACCTCGTCGCGTCGTCTCGGGCGGCCGATCTTTCCGCTGCAGGCCTCGTTCGACGTCCGTTAAGCGACCGAAGCGGGATCGTTTGGACATTTGCGCCGATTGCGCCGAGCGCGTTAAGCGCGCCGGGCTTGCTTCACATTCGGAAGAAAGAGCGTGAGCAGTCCAATCAAAGGCAGGAAGGCGCAGACCCGGAAAACGTGCTGAATGCTCGTGTGGTCCGCCAGAAGTCCCAGATAGGCCGACCCGAGGCCACCCATACCGAAGGCAAAACCGAAGAACAGTCCCGAGACGAGGCCCACTTTTCCCGGGACCAGTTCCTGTGCGTAAACCAGAATCGCGGAAAAAGCGGACGCGAGGATCAGGCCGATCGCCATGCTCAACGCGGCCGTCGCCACCAAGCCGACGTGCGGCAACAGCAGGGCGAACGGAGCCACCCCCAGAATGGAAATCCAGATGACGATCTTCCGGCCGAAACGATCCCCCACCGGTCCGCCGACGATCGTTCCGGCCGCCACCGCGAAAAGGAAGAGGAAGAGCAGCAGCTGTGCGTTGCGCGGAGTCACCTGAAATTTGTCGATCAGGTAAAAGGTGAAGTAGCTCGTGAGGCTGCTCAGGTAAATGTACTTGGAGAAAACCAAGGCCATCAAGACGCCCAGCGCCTGCAGCGTTTTTCCTCTTGAGAAAGGAGCCTCAACCGCGACGACCGGCCGCGCCCGGGGAGATCGCAGCTCGAGCAGATGCCGCCGGTACCATCCGCCGACGCGTAGGAGGATGGCGATCGCCACCACCGCGAGCACCGTGAACCACAGGGTGTAGACCTGGCCGCGCGACATGACGATCGCCGCCGCGAGGAGCGGTCCCAGCGAGCTTCCCAGATTACCCCCCACCTGAAAGAGCGATTGCGCAAAGCCATGACGCCCCCCGGAGGCGAGCCGTGCCAGCCGCGAAGCTTCCGGGTGGAACACGGCGGAGCCGAAACCGATCAGCGCCGAACTCGCCAGGATGAAACCGAAACTGGGCGCCCGGGAGAGAAAGACGATTCCGACCAGCGTAATGGACATTCCGATACCCAAGGAATAAGGCATCGGCCGGCGATCCGTCAGGGTGCCGATCAAAGGCTGCAGGAGCGAAGCGGTTCCTTGGAAAACCAGCGTGATCAGGCCGATTTGGGTAAAGCTGAGGGTAAAGGCGTTCTTCAACAACGGGTAGATCGCGGGCAGCATCCCCTGGATCGTGTCGTTGAGAAGGTGGGAAACGCTCAACGCGACCAGCACGCCAAAAGCGGCGTTTTCGGTGGTGGACGGAGGCACTGACGGAAGCGTCGCTGCGCGATTCATCCCCTGTCTTTAAAGACATTTATTCCGCTGGCAACCGGTTCGGCGTCGTCCTCCGCGGAAGCCAGCCGAGGAGACAATCGTGTGCGTCTGCAAATTCGCGGATCCTGCGGGGCGCACGTCAGGATTTGGGTATCGCGACAGGGCAGGTCACGAGCCAGAGCGCGGCTCCGAGGAGGGCAAAACTCGCCAAAAGGCGAAATGGCTCGGCCGACTCGCCGAAGAAAAGAAGCGAGCAGGCGATCCCGAGAGGGATTTTCGCGTTATTGAGAACGGCCAGTACGCCTGCGTTGACCCGCGTCGCCCCAAGGTTCCAGAGAAAGAAACCGAGTCCCGAAGCGACTCCGCCCAAATAAAGAAGAACGAGCCATTGCGAGCCCGTGGGACGAAAGGCGGTCCAGGGAGCCGCCGCCAGCGAGGCGAGGAGCGCGGTTGCCGTCGCCCCCAGACAGAGCCAGCCGAACGCGTGTTTGTCGCCGATGGAGGCGGGAAATCGCGGACGGATCCGTCGGTACCAGACTTGTCCCGCGGCAAAACAGAGATTCGACAGTTGAATCAGCGAAAACCCGATCAGGAGTGCGCTGTCCGGACGGCGTTGCCACAGTGCGACGCCTGCACCCGCGGCCGCCAGCGCGGCCGCTCCTAGAAAACGAACGCGCCAGCGGCGTTCGAGGACAGCGTCGAAAAAGGTCAGATAAAGCGGGGTGAAGATCGTGAAGAGCGCGACCTCATAAGCCTGGAGATAGGCGAAGGCCTTGAGGTAGACGACGTACATGACGCCGAACTGCAGCGCGCCCACCAGCGCCAGTCGAGCGATCGAGGCAGGTCCCAATGCGCGATAACGTATCCAAGGAAGAAATATCAGACTGGCGATGGCCATCCGGATGGCGGCCACGGCGACGGGATCCAAGCCGGCGAGCCGACCCTTGATCAGCCCGAAGGAAAATGCCCAGACGAACGAAACCAGGAGGAGCCAGCCCATCGTCGGTGCCGAGCGCTAGACGCGGAAGATCGCCCCGAGCTTTTTTCCCAGCAGAAGGCTCATTCCCACGATGGTGACGCCGAGGAAAACCATCGCCCACACGCCGAGGGCGCTGGCGATAAATTTCCCGTCCCCGAGTAGTTGGAAGAGCTCGAGGATCGCTTTGGTGATCGGGTAGTAAACCTGTTTCTGCGCCAGGATCAGCGAGTCGCTGACCTCCAGCATGGCAAAGGCAAAGGCGAGCAAACCTCCGGCGATGAGATTTGCCATGATCAGGGGAAGGGTGATTTTGATCATCGCGCGCAGGGGCGTGCAGCCCAGATTCTGTGCGGCCTCTTCGAGCGTTTCGCTGGTCTGCTGAAAGCCGGCGACGGCGGAGCGTACGACATAGGGCAGGCGTCGCACCGAATACGCGACGATCAGGAGGATGGTGGGGTCCTTGGTCGGATTGAGAAAGGAAAAGAACTTTCCCTCCTGCGACATCGCCAGGTAACCGAACGCCAGAACCAGGCCGGGGACGGCGAGTGGAAGCATCGAAAGGAAATCGAGGATCTGTCGGCCGACGATCTTCGATCTCACCACCACATACGCGATGGCGATGCCCAGGACAAGGTCGACGATCGTGGAGATGCTCGCAAATTTCAGGCTGTTCGCGATCGCAGAAACCGTCAGATCGTGACCCAGAGCGATCTGAAAATTTTCCAGCGTGAAACTGCGCGGCAAGACCGTCGCGTACCAATCGTCGGAAAATGCGACCAGGACGACTCCGAGGTGAGGAAGGATCGCGATGAAGGTGACACCCGCAAAGGCGGCCGTGCATAGCCAGGCTTTCAGATGAGGAAGCGAGCGCGGTCCACCGCTGGACGTGGCCTTGGCCATCATCGCGTAGTTTTGGCGCCCAAACAGTCCCTTGCCGATGGCGTAGAGCGCGGTGGTCGAGAGCAGCATCACGGCGACGAGCGCGTACGGAAACGGATTTCCGCCGATATCCTTCAAACCATAAAAAATCTGCACGCTCGTCACTCGCGGGTAGTCGAAGATCAAGGGCGTCCCGAGTTCCGTGAACGCCCAGATGAAAACGATCGTGCCGCCTGCAAAGAGTCCCGATTTGATCAGGGGCAGGGTGATTTTCCGAAAGCGGCGGAATCCCGTGCAGCCGAGGTTCTGTGCGGCTTCTTCCATCGCGGGATCGACATTTGCCAACGCCGCCACGCCGTTGAGATAAAGAATGGGATAGAGCGAGAGGGCGTTAACGACGGCGATCCCCCAAAACTGATGGAGTGCGAACCAATCGTACGTCCAGCCTTCCGGGCGAAGCCCCCAATCGATGAGCAAGGCGTTGAACGCGCCGTATTGACCGAAGATCTGCTTGATACCGATCGCACCGACAAATGGCGGCAGAATCATCGGAATCAGTACCAATGAACTCAGCGCTGCCTTGGCCGGGAAGAGAAAGCGATCGCCGATGAAGGCGAGCGGGACCGCAATTGCGATTGCCAGGGTGGTGGTTGCGCACGCGAGGAGAAAGGAGTTTTGCAGTCCCTCGCGGTAGAGCGGATCGGCCAGGATAGCCGTGAAATAGGCGAAGGTCAGGTGGCCGTCGGCGTCGATGAACCCGCCCTTCAGGATCTGGAAAATCGGCCAGAGAAAAAATGCAGCAAAGAAGACAGCGGTGAACGCAAAGACTGCGCGCGCGAATGAATGCGACATCGACGGCGAGTGTGCTCGGACCTCGAGAGGGGGAGCAAGGGTGGAGCCTAGGAAAGTTCCAAGAGTTAGCCTAGACTAACTTTTCTACTTGCGTTAAACTTTTGCCGTGTTTCGGTATTGCCCATATGACGCGACAAATCGTTTTGGCGTGGGGATGGTTCGGGCGAGTGGCAGCGGTCGTGGCAGGGAGTGCTGCACTCTCCCTCTTCGCGGCACCGCTTCGAGTGGTGACGACCACGTCGATGGTGACGGACGTCGTAAAACAGGTGGGCGGCGACGCGGTTGTCGTCGAGGGACTCATGGGGCCGGGCGTGGACCCGCATCTTTACAAGGCCCGTGCGTCCGACGTCGTTAAGCTGCAGAAAGCCGACATCATTTTCTATAGCGGACTCATGCTGGAGGGCAAAATGTCGGAGCTGTTCGAGCGCATTTCCAAGTCCAAGCGTGTCGTGGCGATCACCGGGATGATTCCCAAGGAGAGGCTGTTGCGTCCCGAGGCGTTCGAAGGACACCCCGATCCTCACGTGTGGTTGGACGTCGAGTTGTGGGCGTTCTGTATCCAGCCCGTGATCGACGGGCTCTCCGCGGCGGATCCGACCCATCGGGCGGACTACGCAAAGCGCGGGGACGCCTTAAAAGCACGTTTCATGGCACTGCATCGGTGGTCACTCGAAAAGGCGGCGGAACTGCCATCCGCAAAGCGCATTCTGGTCACCAGCCACGATGCCTACAATTATTTCGGTCGTGCGTACGGGTTCCAAGTTGTCGGCCTCCAAGGGATCTCCACCGTGAGCGAGGCGGCGCTTTCCGATATGGCGAAACTGGTGGATTTTATCAAGAAGCGCTCGATCAAAGCGATTTTTGTCGAGTCGAGCGTCCCTCACGCAACGATCCAGCGCATCGCGGAAGACGCTCGCGTGCGCGTCGGTGGCGAACTTTTCTCGGACGCGATGGGCACACCCGGACAAATCGAAAACGGGTACGATCTGGGCACCTACGAAGGCATGGTGAAACATAACCTCAACACCATCGTGGAGGCGCTCAAATGACGAGCGATCCGGTGGCTCCTCTCGAGATCCACGACGTCACCGTCGCGTACCATCGCAAACCGGTCCTTTGGGGCGTCGACTTGGTTATTCCGGCGGGTCAACTCATCGGTATCGTCGGGCCCAACGGGGCAGGGAAATCCACATTGATCAAAGCGTGCATGGGTCTCTTGCCGATGCAGAGCGGCTGGGTAAAAATTTTCGGACTCCCGTTTTCTAAAGTGGCCTCGCGGGTGGGATACGTTCCGCAGCGAGAATCCGTGGATTGGGACTTCCCCGTGAACGTGATGGATGTGGTCTTGATGGGTCGCTATGGGCGACTGGGACTGCTGCGTCGTCCCTCGAAGACCGATCGGGAACTCGCACGGTCCTGTCTGGAGAAGGTCCACCTGCTGCCCTACGCCAACCGGCAGATCGCGAACCTTTCCGGCGGACAGCAGCAACGCGTCTTTCTCGCGCGGGCCCTGGCGCAGGAGGCCGATCTTTATTTCATGGACGAGCCGTTTGCCGGGGTGGACGCCGCCACCGAGTCGGCCATCATCACTGTGCTCCGGGAACTGCGGGATCGAGGCAAAACCATCCTGGTGGTCCATCACGATCTGCCCACGGCGCGGCAGTATTTCGACCAACTTCTGCTGCTGAACATGAACGTGATCGCTTTCGGAAAAACCGAGGAGGTCTTTACGGCCGAACTTCTCCAAAAAACATACGGCGGACGGCTGACCATTCTGAGCGAGGTGGCCCAGGCGCTAGGCGCGCAATCGGCGCCTCGATGACGTGGCGTCGATGTATCGCACTTCGCTCCCATCCCGATCGATGACCCGTATCTGGCGCATTTTGGGTCCCGTGCTTTTCTTGCTGCTGATTCCGTCCGCTTTGCGGGCGGCGGGCGTGCGCGATCTTGTGGAAACCAACTGGCTGGAGCAGATCGGCCGTTTTTTTACGTTCCGCGACGTGGCGGTCCGCTATGTACTGGCGGGTTCGATTTTGCTCGGACTGAGTTGCGGACTTCTCGGCAGCTTCATTGTCGTTCGAAAAATGGCGTTGGTGGGCGATACGCTGTCGCACGCCGTGCTTCCGGGGGTCGCGTTGGGCTTTCTCTGGAACATGACGAAGGATCCGCTCACGATCCTTATCGGCGCAACGATCGCGGGTTTGGTGGGCACCTCCCTCGTGTCGGCCATCACGCAAACCACGCGCTTAAAGGAGGACACGGCTCTAGGCTTGGTGCTGGCCTCGTTTTTTGCCGCCGGGATCTGTCTCATCACGATGATCCAACGTCTTCCGACCGGCAATAAAAGCGGACTCGATAAATTTCTTTTCGGGCAGGCGGCGGCTCTAGGCGCGGACGATGTCACCTTGATGGCGATCGTAGCGGTGGTGGCCGTTGGGTCGGTGATTGCGTTCTACAAGGAACTTCTCGCCACCAGTTTCGATCCCGGCTTTGCCCGAGCCAGTGGGCTCCCCGCCGACTGGATTCATCACGGACTAATGTTGGTGTTAACGGCGTCGCTGGTCGTTGCATTGCAGGCCGTGGGCGTGGTTCTCGTTTCGGCCATGTTGATCACGCCCGCGGCCGCGGCCTACCTGCTGACCGATCGGCTGCATCGACTGGTCGTGCTGGCCGCCTTTTTCGGTGTGCTGGCTGGAGTGGCCGGTGCTTTTCTTTCGTTCGTCGGCCCGAGTCTTCCCACGGGCCCGCTCATGGTGGTCGGGGCCAGCACAGTTTTTGCCGCCGCCTTCCTGTTCGGTCCTCGACATGGTGTCCTTGCGCGCTGGTGGCGGCAGCGCTCCGGGATGGCGCGTACGCAGCGGGAGAACACCCTTAAATCGATGTTTCACGTGATTGAGACGAATGGATTCCGCGCGGAAGGGGTGACGTTAACGGAGCTGGCCTTGCGTCGCCGCGAGACGATGGAAGACGTCCAGCGTCTGGGGAAAAAGCTCGCCCGTCATGGGCTCGCGACCGTCACGAGCGACGTCCTTTACTTCACGCCCGCGGGCCGGCAGCGCGCCAGCGAGATCGTTCGTAACCATCGGCTGTGGGAACTCTATCTCACCAACTCGGCCAACATTGCCGCGGATCACGTCCACGAAGACGCCGAGAAGATCGAGCATATTCTCGGCGAGTCCGTGGTGCGCGAGCTAGAGCGTAAACTCGGCTACGCTACCGTCGATCCGCACGGGAAAAGTATTCCGACCCCGCGTGCGATCCATGGCGACGCCGGTCTGGTCGACGAAACGAAAGGCAGACGCAAATGAGCCAGCTGATTCCTCCCTTCGATGCGCACGCCGTGCTCGTCGCGCCGTGGACCGAAAACGTTTCGCTTTTCGGCTGGATTGCGGCAATGGGATTCTGTGTGGCCTCGGCCTGCGGCCTCGTGGGCAACTATCTCATGCTTCGCAGAATGGCGCTGATGGGCGATGCGGTCAGCCACAGCATTTTGCCCGGCCTCGTTGTGGCGTTTCTCGTTTCCGGGAGCCGAGGAACCGTACCGATGTTTATCGGCGCGCTTTCTGCGGGGGCGATCACCACCGTCTTGATCGAAACGATCCATAAACGCACGCGGGTGAAGCAGGACGCCGCGATCGGCATCGCATTTTCGACGCTTTTTGCGATCGGCGTAATTCTCACCGTAACGTATGCCGGCCAGGTCGACCTCGATGCGGAATGCGTTCTCTACGGGGAGATCGCGTTCGTGCCGCTCGAGCCGATGGTTCGCCTGGGGAGCCTTGTCTTGGGCCCCGAACCCTTTTTCCGGATGGCGTCGGTTCTCTTGGGCGTGGCGGTACTCGTGGCCGCCTTCTACAAGGAGCTCCTCGTGAGTTCCTTCGATCCCGGCTTGGCCAAGTCGCTCGGGATCAACCCGAGCATCATGCATTACGGCCTCATGGCGGCGCTTTCGGTCGTGGTGGTGAGCGCGTTCGAATCGGTGGGTGCGATTTTGGTGATCGCCATGCTCATTCTACCCGGAGCGACCGCTTCGCTTCTGACCACGCGGCTTCCGCTCGTTCACGGACTTTCGCTCGTGCACGCCGCGCTCAGTTCGTGGCTGGGAATCGCGCTGGGTGTCTGGTTGGACTGCTCCCTCGCCGCCGCGATGGTCGTAGCGGGAGCCGGACTCTTTGCGCTCGCATGGATTTTCAGCCCGCGTGAAGGCCTGATTGCCCGGTGGCGAAGTCATCACGAAAAACTGACGCCCCACTCGTCGCAGGGAATCGTTTCGCGAGACGAGGTGGAACGCTCCTCGTTGCGTTCAACCTGAGAAAAACGTTCAGCCGAAACGGCAAACCTCCTGACTGTTTTTACAGAAGGTCGCGGAGGAAGCAGAGTACAAGCGTAACACCTCAGGGTAACCGCAAAGGCGCAGTGACGAGTGCTAGGCGAATGAGACAAAACTACGATACTTGGTCGGCAAGGCGACGTGTCCCGGCTACTTCCAAGTCCTCACGTTTGGATATCGGACCCAATTCGATCTCTGCGTGCTCCTGTAAAATTTTCCGAGGTATTCGTTCCCCGACATCCGTCCCTTGTCCACTGCCCTCTCGACACGCGGGGGCAATCGACAGGTTATTCGTGGCGCTCGCTTTGCGGTTGGCGATTGCCGGCTTCGACTCCAAAGCAGTGAGGGCAACTGATGTCGGCGACATAGTGCGGATGCCGTTGCTCCGCTTCGGTGAGCGGCATTTGGCAGTGGAAGCACATGACCGAGTTGGTCTCCTGCAGCGAGCTATCGAGGCCAACGCGACGATCGAAGACGAAGCATTCTCCCTCGTAGTGGGCGCCTCCGCACTGCTCGAAATATTTCAGGATGCCGCCGTCGAGCTGGAAGATGTTTTCGAAACCTTCTCGCGCCATGTACGGGCCCGCCTTTTCGCAGCGGATCCCGCCGGTGCAAAACATGACGAGTGGGCGTGTCTTCAGCGAGTCGGGGAGTTTTCGAACCGCATCCGGAAAGTCGCGAAAATTGTCGATTCCCACGGGAATCGCGCCCTTGAACGTTCCCATGTGGATTTCGTAATCGTTGCGCGTATCGAGCAACGTGACCTCGCGTCCCTCGTCGAGCCACTGCTTCAGTTCGCGCGCGGACACCTTGTTCGTCGAACGCCGCGCGGGATCGATCCCTTCGATCCCGAAGGCGATGATCTCCTTCTTGATTTTCACGAGCATGCGGTTGTAGGGGGCCTCCGCGCTCAAACTCCGTTTTGGCTCCAAGTCTTCAAGACCGGGCACTGCGCGCAGAGTTTGCAGCAGCGTCTCCATTTCCGCCGCCGGGCCAGCCACGAAATAATTGATCCCCTCGGTGCTCAGCAAAATCGTGCCGCACAGCCCGCCACTTCGGCATTGGCCCAGCAACCGCTCTTTAAGCGGGGGGAGATCCGCGAGTGCGGTGAACTTGTATCCGGAAAGGTGAACGAACGATGCCATGAGACGATCCCTTCCATCTTACCCCAGCTCGGGCCCATCGCCAAGCGCAGAGGTGAGGGCGCTTTCTCCGGTCGCTCCAATTCGATTTTGCGATGAGCCTAAACCACGCCTCGATCCCTTTTTTTACAGGAGCTCGCGAAGGTCGGAAGAGATCGGTAGCGGAAGAGAGGTCAGCGGTCAGAGGTCAGATGTCGGACACTGACCGCTGGCACCCGACCTCTGACCTCTTCCGATCTCTGCAACCTCCTGTAAAAAGGGTTCGGAGGATCCATTCTTCGGACTGAGGTTCGGCTCAGTTTGAACGCAACTTGGAGTCAGTACTGCCAACTGTAACCCAGTGCAAAACCGAGTGCATTGATGCCTGGATTCGGTTTCGTTTGGCCGCCGTTGGACATATGTTGGAAAAAAATCCCCACGCTGAACCGCCTTCCGGTCGGGGTGACGTGTTCCAGCGCGCCGCGCGCAAACCAGTTGAGCGTAAAGTCCTGGCCTTGACCGCCTTTGACTCCACGAGAATCGATCAGTCCGAATCCGCCGCCGGCGCCTCCCACCAAACCCCAGGTGGCTTTTCGGTTCCAGAATTCGACCGAGGGCGAAGCTGCGACTGCCACGTAGTGGGATTCCGGTCCCTGCTGGACCCATGTACCGATCAGGGTGAAGCGATTCCTGACAAGGAGACGCCTGCCGTCTCGAACGTCCCAGCCGAAGACTTCCGCCGAACGCCAGGACAGCTGCGTGGGCACCAGCCGATAGGGGATCGGCGTGCTTGTACCTACTTCCCACAATACACCGCTTTCCAGATCGATCGAGGGGCGTTTCCACGACGGCAAAGCCGAGGTCTCCGCGCCGAACGCTGTGGCCAAGCCGACGAGAAGGCCGGTTGCGACGAGTTTGCGAAGCGAGGTCATTGGGGCAGGGGAGAACCGGTTGTGAGATGCGTTTGATTTAGTGACTCGGGTGCGCTCATTTTCCCTGATCGTAACGATTCCTTCGACCTTCACCACCATGCTTTTCACGACACAAGACCTCGCTTCGCACCTCAACGATCCGGCTTGGGTCGTTTTCGATTGCCGTCACGATCTGGTCGACAAGATGAAGGGCGAAACGCTTTATCGCGAAGGTCACATCCCTGGGGCGCATTTCGTACGCGTCGAAGTCGATCTCTCGGGAGAAAAAACCGGCACGAACGGTCGGCATCCCTTACCCGCGCCGGAAACGTTTCTGGCTTTCCTCGCACGACATGGAGTCACTCCGGCCTCGACGATCGTGGCGTATGACGATGCGGGCGGACTTTACGCGGCTCGCCTATGGTGGATGGCGCGATGGGTGGGCCTCCAGACGGTCGGATTGCTCGACGGCGGCCTTACTCGCTGGATCGCAGAAACCCGGCACCTTTCGACCGACGTCCCAACGCCCACTGGTGTTTCGCTGACGACGGCACGTTTGGACACGGAGGGAACGAGAGATGCAGCCTATCTTCTCAGTCACTTGGGCGACAAGCAGACGCTGATCGTGGATGCACGGGCACCCGAGCGGTACCGGGGCGACATCGAGCCGATCGATAAAGTCGCCGGTCATATTCCGGGTTCGGTCAACCGTTTCTACAAGGGCAATCTCAACGCCAACTCGACCTTCCGACAGCCGGACGAACTCAAACGCGACTTCGAGACGCTTCTGAATGGAGCCCTGCCCGAATCCGTCGTTCACCAATGCGGCTCCGGCATCACCGCCTGCGCGAACCTCTTCGCGATGGAGTACGCCGGACTCAAAGGCTCCAAACTTTACGTCGGCTCCTGGAGCGAGTGGATCGCCGATCCGTCACGGCCGGTCACGAAAGAGCCGAAAGCGTAGCGTGGATTCTACTCATTTTGACTCGAACCACACGAGAAATTGTTGCTGAGAAAATTGTATGTGGGGACACCCTTTTGATCATGCAAACTCAAGCGCCTGGCCAATTTTGGCTGTGGAAGGTTCGGTTGGTCACTCACTCTTACCACAGTGTTGCGAACACGATCGATGCTCTTTACGGGCCCGTAAAAAGACGTCGTGGCTTGACTCTTGACCGCGGGGGAAGTCGAGGGGAGCCGAGCGAGGAAGCTAACGACCGAGAATTCGGGCTTGGGCGGTGAATATGACGCAATAGACCGGAGGAAACGGCCAAAAGTATCTTGGGGAGAAATGGAGAGGGAGCATTTCAAGAAGTTTGAGCGGTAAGGGGACGTATGGGTCCCGATCCGGATTGATTTGCATCTCGCGATCGAAATGACCGAGACCGAATTGAGCCAAGCCGTGCGGCGTTTACAGGAGCGATTTTTGCTGAACCGTCCTCGATGGCATTTGGAGGGGACTTTGCAGTGTTCGTCGGAAGACGTGGCTCTCCGTCCGGTCCCGCTCAAGCAACGATTTTCCATTGTCTTACTCGAAATTGTGTAAGACGGTAAGCCATGACAACGACGCTTTCGAGCAAAGGCCAGGTTGTTCTTCCCAAGCAGGTGCGCTCTCGTTTGCGTTTGCGGGCGGGAGCGGTGCTTGTGTGCACGGTAAGTGGCGACTCCATCTTGCTCACGCCCGAAGTGAGCGTCGCCGAGAATCCACGCTTGATCGACGATTCGAAATCGGGTCTTCGGATCACCCAGTCGTCGGCCGACACCCTGGTTACCAGTGAGGATGTGCGGGCTGCGATGCGCGACTTCCCATGAGGTACTTGCTTGACGTGAATACCTTGATTGCGCTCGCCCACACCGGTCACGCGCTGCACGGAAAGGCTATCGGCTGGTATGTTTCGGTTATCAAATCGGCAGCGGGATTGCACACGTGTTCAATCACCGAATTGGGTTTCGTTCGCGTCTCGTTGGTCACAGGGCTGCAAACGGACATCGACGCCGCGAAGCTGGCGCTGGATGCATTAAAATCGTCATCGAAGGTACGATTCGAGCTCATTCTTGACGATCTGGGTGCAGCTCATCTTCCTGCTTTCGTGAAAAAAGCGCAGTCTGTTACCGACGGTCATTTAGTCGAACTGGCTCGAAAGAATTCGGTGCGCCTGGTGACCCTCGATCGCGGCATTCCCGGTGCCGTCTTCATCGGGTAGAAGAAATCCAAAAGGGAGTCAGGTCGTGTAGTTTGTACTTGTGGGCACACAAAACGGAGTGTAGCGGAACGATGCCGAGGAAGTTTAGGTCGAGGGTTCGATGTACCATGGTATCAACCGAGGGAGTTATCGGCAGCATATCTTCGGCGAAGACTGCGCGAGGGAGGAAACCCAAAGACGTCATGTCTTGAGGCGCCGTTGCCCAAACGACGATTTGAGGAACAGCCCCATAATTGGTGACGACGGCACACAGGAAACGGGTTCGATAAGCGGGCTAGTCGAGAATCAAGGACTGACGTCTTTGATCTCCCCCGCCATGCAAACCGGGCTTCGGCTGTCGGAACTCACCGGACTTCCGCGTCAGGATGTGGCGTTGGGTATTGCGAGCGGCGGCGTGATCGTCGCGAAGAACGGGCGGTTTGAAAACCACCGCACCACTTCGTTAAAAAGGCCGGTGCGCGCAGCGTGGAGTTTAGGTCGGCGGTTCGATCTGGTCTTTCATGCGGAAGCTTTTGCCTTCGATGACGACGGTGTCGGCGTGATGGAGGACTCGGTCGAGGATGGCGCTGTGATGCCTGCGTCGTGATTGAAGATCTGGCCAGTTTTTGTAGGCATTGTTCGTGGTGACGATGAGCGAACCGCGTTCGTAGCGTTGGCTGATGACTTGGAAGTGCAGGTCGGCACCGGTCTTGTCGAGAGCGGCAGATATCCGGGTTCGTCCAAAATGAGTACCGCCGGCGCAAGATAGCGTTTCGACTCGGCTTTCAGGCGTTGGGCGGCCAACGCTGCGACCAGGTTGTCGAGCGCGTCCACGGCCGTGGCGAACAGGACGGAATGGCCGCGCTGGCACGCTTCGTAATCAAGGGCCGTCGCGACGAGGTCGAACCAAAGGAGTCAGGTCGTGTAGTTTGTGCTGTTGGCTGCCGCTGCACCGAGGCGACTTACTTCGGAAAGGACGAGCTAAGCACGATGCGCGTCGGTCCTCACCTCAGAACCCGTTTGAAAATTGGGCAGCGGCGGGGACGGGTTTTACCGGCTCGGGCGAGTTCGGGCTGCTTGCTTGCTTTGCCGAGGTAGGCGGCGGAACTCACGCTGGGAGCAGATTCGGACGAAATTCGTTCCGAATTCCGCTACCTGGCGAACTCAAAGGGGCAGGTCGTGTAGTTTGTAAATGCGGGCACGCAGAAAAGGGATTGTTGCGGGGATGGACCAGGGGCATTCGGGTTTTGAGGCCTTGCCCGGAACGTCAGGGGGTTCTTTGGGGAGGCAAGGACAGGGTTTGGGAAACCGGACACAAACCGGACACAGATTTTTTCTTCTTTCGCGA
>Ga0105046_10000453_pt1 | contig 56842 bp, 47 predicted proteins | sample MAT03_FD_78385 | JGI IMG/M metagenome (GOLD analysis project Ga0105046, IMG submission 78385) | Freshwater microbial communities from Lake Fryxell liftoff mats and glacier meltwater in Antarctica - MAT-03 (megahit assembly) | ecosystem: Environmental > Aquatic > Freshwater > Ice > Liftoff...
GAACAACTGGGTGCCGTTGGCGCGCGAGAACCTGGAATCGGGTCAGGATCTGCGGGTAACGATCGATCATCGCGACATTCTGGCTGAGATCGTCACCAGGCGACTCGGCAACACCAATCTCGGCGTCATCTTCCCGTCATACGTTCCTACCGTGCGGGGCGTGACACTATGATTGCGCGGCGTGGCTTCAGCGTGGCGGCACTCGCCGTCACGTTCGCGCTCGCCGGCTGCGGAGGTTCAGGTGGTGGCGACGGCCCAACCGGATTGCCAACACCGGCCGAGGTGCGCATCTCGTCGCCGGCGACCGAATTGTACGTCGGGCAGTCGATTCAGCTCAGTGCCACCGCACTCGATGCTGCCGGCGCCGATCTGGCTGCCGGCGACGCAACGTGGACCTCCACGAATGCATCGGTTGCGCAGATCACCGAAACGGGACGGCTGCTGGCCATGGCGCCGGGCAGCGCCACACTTCGCGCCACGATTTCCGGCAAGAGTGCCAGCATGAGTGTGACCGTGGAGGAGCTGCCGGGATACAATGTGACAGTCCAGGTGACCTCAACCTTTGCGCCGGCCACGATCACCATTCGGCAGTACGGCACTGTCCGATTCGTTTTCAGCGGGACGCAACAGAATGTGACGTTCAGTACCGCCTTCCCTGGCGCGCCGACGAACATCCCCAACACGACCATGGGTAACGTCGATCGTCGGTTTGATGCTGTCGGTGATTTCCGTTTTGAGTCGAGCGTGAGTCCCGGGCTGTCTGGTTTCGTCAAGGTGCGATGACCGAGTGTTCGTGATCGTCTGACGCTGCCGGTTCTGGGTGTTGAACGATCGCGTCCAAGGATGTGAACGACGAAAAGAGCCGGCATCCAGTAGTCACTCTGGATGCCGGCTCTTTCTCATCTGCCTGAGTCGAACGTCGCTCGACTCCATCCGGCGCCTACGGCGCGCGCGCGACCTGACCGCGCAGTTCACCCGCCGAGAATGCTGCGGTGTGCACATCCACGTACATGCGCCCCGATCGCATCAGCGCCTTCACTGAGTCCAGGGTCAGCCGCGGCGACGTGCGAATCCAACTCGGCGAGATCTCGCCGATCGCAATCGTGCCGTTCAGCGCCACGCTGGCCACCAGCGGCGCGGACCCGTTCACCGGAAGCAGCCACGCGACAGTCGCACCGTTGGCACCCGCTGCAGCAGTGTGCAGGTGGGCCTGTGTCACACCCGTGAGATTCGCCACAGACAGGGAGAATGTCAGCACCGAATCGCTGGTCGCTTCAAAGGTCACTGTACCGCTACTGGTGGATGTGACCGCCGGTACCGCACTCGATCCATTCAGTGTCGCAGTGAACTTTTCAGTCGCCGGGCCCGCAGTGGTCCCGGTGTCCTTGCCTCCGCAACCGGCGAGCGAGAGCAGAGCGAGGGCAGGAAACGTCGTTCGCGCACGCAGCATGAGTCTATGTCCTTCTCAGGGATTATCCGGCCCGTGACACCGCGTCACGAGTGATGCTGGAGGGCAGCACAATCGGCCACCGGATTCCAGCGGTATCTCGGTTCCATTGCATTCCCGTTCCTCGACGCGCGTCATCGGCGATCGTCACGCCGCCTGCAGATCGTCGCGCGACTCGCCATCTTACCGCCGACACTGTAAAAGCGCCACACAGCCCCACCGCAACTCCGCCACCGCCTGTGTATGCCCGCCAATGAGCAGCAGTCCAACCCGATGCATGGCGTCACACTCGAGCAGATTCTCAACGAGCTGGTCGCCCACTACGGGTGGAATGCGATGGGGCAGAAGATCGAAATCCGCTGCTTCACGACCGATCCGAGCGTCGGATCGAGCCTGAAGTTCCTGCGCCGCACCCCATGGGCGCGCGCCAAGGTCGAGGCGATGTATCGGGATCTCTTGGGCGTGCGTGCCCGGCAGCTCCCCCCCTGATCAGGCGCGGCGACCCCCCGCTCGCTATGTTGAGCGTTCGATGCGTGCCGCGAGTTCGGTGCGCGAAGCTGCCGCGACGCAACTCGGCCGCATCACCGTAGCGCGAGGGGACGCCGTTGGCCAAGAAGCCGAACTACGACTTTGAGAAGCGCCGGAAGGAGTTGGACCGCAAGCAGAAGAAGGACGCCAAGCGCGATGAGCGTCTGAATCGCAAGAAAAATGGTGGTGACGGCGAGGGTGACGTCGCCGACGGCGAGGATGCCGAGACAGCTGAATCCGCTGACGAGACCCCGAAAGCCTGATTGGGCGGGAAAACACGTCGACCGTGCGCCCTCGTCCGTCTCTCATTCCGCTGTCGTCAACGCCGCCACGTCGCGCGGCGCGATTTTGTCTGGCGCTGTTTGCCTGCGTTTTCGCGTCCCCGGTTGTCGGGCAGACGCGCTCAGCCGCCGTCCGGTTCGATGGGGAAGCGGTCGTTGGCATCTCGATCAACGACTCGCTTCGTGTCTTTCGCGGCGTCCCCTTCGCGGCGCCGCCGACCGGGAGTCGTCGCTGGAAGGCTCCTGAGCGGCACGTCGCCGAACGTGGGACGCGGCGCGCTGACCGCTTCGGGCCGGCCTGCCCGCAGTCGCCGACGGGGCTCGGTCCATTCTATCGCGGCATCGCCGCCGGCTTCGGGCGCGCCGACAGTGTGAATCTCAAACAGCCGCGCACCAGTGAAGACTGTCTCACACTGAACATCTGGAGCACAGGGAAGGCCGGTTCGACGGCGCCGCTGCCGGTGATGGTGTGGGTGCACGGCGGCTCGAACGTGTTCGGTGAAGGAGCATCCTCCCTTTACGATGGTTCGAAGCTCGCGCGACGCGGCGTGGTCACAGTCACAATCAACTACCGACTCGGCGCACTCGGATTTCTGGCGCACCCCGCGCTGAGCGCGGAGTCGCCGGTGCACGCCAGCGGCAATTACGCGCTCCTCGATCAGATCGCCGCGCTGCAGTGGGTGCAGCGCAACATCGCGCAGGTGGGTGGTGATCCGTCGCGTGTGACGCTGTTCGGTGAGTCGGCGGGATCGATTGATATCCTGCATCTGATGGCGTCACCGCTCGCGGCCGGGCTCTTTCATCGCGCGATTGCGCAAAGCGGCGCGCCGATGGCACCGCTCCCGACGCTGACCCAGGCGGAACGAACCGGCGTCGTGGTCGCCGCTGCCCTCGGCATCGACTCGACGCAGAATATTCTGGCCGCGTTGCGATCTGCCCCCGTCGACTCGATCGTCGCCGTCAGCACACGGCTTCTCTCTGCCAATCCGAACCTGTCATCGGCGGTCGTCGACGGGCAGGTGCTGCGCGAGTCCACCGGCAGGGCCTTCGATCAGGGCCGTGTTGCACGCGTCCCCCTGCTGCTCGGGTCAAACGCGTTGGAGATGTCGTCGCTGCGCACTTACGTCCCCGGATTCGATCGTACCGTCGCGAACTACAGTGCGTGGCTTTCGCGGACCTTCAGTCTGCTGGCGCCGCGCCTGCTCGCGCTCTATCCCGTGCGAAGCGACAGTGACGTGGAGCCCACGTTGCTGCAGGTGACGACGCACCTGTACATGACCTGCCCAACGCGCTTTGCGGCTCGTGGCACATCGCGGGCCGGTGTGCCCACGTACCTGTACCAGTTCACTCGCGTCCTTCCGGGCGGCGAAGCGCTCGGCGCCTATCATTCGGCGGAGATCGGGTACGTCTTCGGCACGAAGGAATCGTGGCTGCCGCTCGAGCCGGTGGACGCCACGCTCTCCGACGCGATGGCGACTTATTGGGTGCAATTCGCAACGAAGGGTGACCCGAACGCACCGTCGCTCCCCGCCTGGCCGGTCTATGAGCAGACCAGCGATCGCCACCTGGAGCTCGGACGGGTGATTGCGCCGTCAGAGGGCCTCACCCGCGATGCGTGCGATCTGGTGCAGACGGCCCTCCGGGCACAGCTGCGCTAGCGACCGCATGAATCGTCGTCGCGTGCCTGGCAGGCGCGACACACCTCGCACGGCAGTACCGCTTGTTCACATACCCGGGATTGCACCATGAGCACATCCGTCGTTCGCTGCGTCTCGCTAATTGCGCCGTTGCTGCTGGCAGCGTCCGTCGCCGCACAACGTCCGGCGCCGCGCGCCGCCGCCCCGATCTACTTCCCTGATGCGGGGGCGGCATGGGAGCATCGAACGCCGATGCAGGTCGGGCTGGACTCCACCAGGGTGGCAGCGGCGATCGCGTTTGCGATTGCCAGCGAGGCGAAGAATCCCCGCAGCATGGAGGAGAATCACTACCGCACGTTTGGAAGAGAGCCGTATGGCGGCGCGGTCGGTCCCTTCAAGGAGCGCGGCGATCCGACCGGGGTCATTCTGCGCCACGGCTACATCGTCGCCGAATGGGGCGACCCGGATCGCGTCGACATGACGCACAGTGTGACGAAGAGTTTTCTGTCGTCGGTGGTGGGCCTCGCCTACGATCGCGGGATGATCCGAAGTTTGAACGATTCGGTCTTTCGCGCGGTCGGACCGATCCCCGCACTCCCCGGCGGATTCTCATCGGGCGCGGTGACGATGCTCGACCCCTTCAGTACGCCACACAACCGCCGCATTACATGGGATCACATGTTGCGCCAGGTGAGCGACTGGGAGGGCACGCTCTGGGGAAAGCCCGAGTGGGCCGATCGTCCGACTGGTCAAGCGGGCGACTGGCGCACCCGTGCACGCGTCGCGCCAGGCACCGCATGGGAGTACAACGACGTGCGCGTCAACGCATTGGCGCTGGCGACACTTGAAGTCTGGCGGCGTCCATTGCCCAGTGTCTTGCGTGAATACATCATGGAGCCGATCGGTGCGTCGACGACGTGGCAGTGGTTGGGATACGAAACGTCGTGGGTAGTCATGGACGGACAGGCGGTGCAGTCGGTGGCCGGCGGCGGACACTGGGGTGGAGGCATGTTCATCAACGCCCATGACATGGCGCGCTTCGGCTACCTCACGCTCCGCAGAGGCAAATGGAAGGATCGTCAGTTGCTGTCGCAGAATTGGGTGAAGATGGCGCTCACTCCGACGCCAGCGGAGCCAACCTACGGCTTCATGAACTGGTTTCTGAACACCGATCGCAAGTACGCCCCCTCGGCCCCGGCCTCGGTGTTCATCCACGTCGGCAACGGCACCAATGTCGTCATCGTCGATCCGGACCATGACATCGTCGCCGTCGTCCGGTGGATCGAGAACGGCGCCGTGGATGGATTCATCCAGCGGTTGCTGGCCGCACTTCCCGGGCGCTGAGATGAAGGAGGACCGCGTGCGCGCCCTGTTTGCTGCGCAACCGTTCATGCACACATTGCGCGCGGTCGTGACGCGAATTCACGACGGCGAAGTCGAACTCACGGCGCCGTGCAGTGCGGAGCTGTCGCAACAGACGGGGGCAATGCACGCCGGCGCCATCGCGGCCCTCATGGATACGGCGTGTGCGCTGGCCGCCGCCACCCGCGCGCGCGACGACCGCACGGTCGTCAGCGTGGAGTTCAAGCTGAATCTGCTTGCGCCGGCCGTTGGCGACGAGGTTCGCGCAGTCGGTCGTGTGGTCCGCGCTGGACGAACGCTGACGGTCTGCAGCGGCGATCTGTGGGCCCGCACGGGTGGCCACGACGTCCATGTGGCGGTGATGCAGGCAACGATGATGGCGGTCAGTGCGCCACCCGGACCGCTATCCGCTTAGGCCGCCGTGTCGGCGCCCTGCGCGCGAAAGTGGCGCGACGCCAGAAAGAGCGAAATTGCTTGCAGCATGGCGCAGAAGTAGAACGGTGCGCCGATCCGCCAGTCGCCCTTTGGCAGATGCGAGACGATCCCCAGCAGCGGCGCACCGAACATTGGTGCCACCACCGCCATCAGACTGTTGAGCGACGCCACGGCGCCCAAAGTCCGGCCCTGCGTGCTGGCATCGGCGGCGCCGGAAATCAGACTCTGGATCGATGCCCCGACCGAGAAGCCGAGGATGTTCACGAACACGACCGCGTACATCATCCAGCCGTCGGTGGCCAGGCCGTACAGCATGTTCGCAATCGTCGCCGACACCAACCCCCACACCACCAACTTCTGCGCACTGAAGCGCTTCAGCATCGGTCCGAGCAGAAACCCCTGCACGATCACCGACACGATACCCACCGCCGCCAGTGACCAGCCATTCTCCATCGGCCCCCATCCGAACTTGAACGTGGTGTACAGCACCCATGACGAGAAGAGGATGAACTGTGCCAGCACGCTGAACGCCACCACCGGCACCAGGGGGCCAACTTTCCCCAGATTGGTGAGCAATGCCAGTGATGCGAAGGGACTGGTGGACTTCCAGTTGAACGGGCGGCGCTTGTCCACCGGCAGCGATTCCGGCAGCACGAAGAAGCCGTACAGCAGGTTCAGCATCGACAGCCCGCCGGCAATGAAGAATGGCAGCCGCAGGTTGATCGCGCCGAGCAGACCGCCGGCCACCGGGCCGATGATGAATCCAAGGCCGAACATGGCCCCCAGCATGCCGAAGCGTTTCGCACGCTGCTCCGGTGGTGTGATGTCGGCCACGTAAGCGTTACACACTGCGGCGTTCGCCTGCATCATCCCGCCGATCAGACGCGCCACGATCAGCATCCAGAGCGCCGTGGCGAGCGCGGTGGCGAAGAACGTGATCGCAAGTCCGCAGAAGCCGACCAGGAGCACTGGTCGTCGTCCGTAGCGGTCGGAAAGCGCGCCGATCACGGGGGCGCCAAAGAAGTTGGCAAAACCGAACGCAGTGCTGACCGCCCCGTACGACCACGCCTGCTCCGTCTGCGACGTCGTGAACGAGCCGACAATCGACGGCAGCACCGGAACAATGAGCCCGACCGCCGCCATGTCGATCAGCACCGTGAGCATGATGAACGGCATGGCCGCCTTGCGCTCGCCGGTCGCGGGCGGCGGCTCGAACGACGGCTGCGCAGGTGCCAGCACGGTCTCGGTCATGGGCCGTGGGCCCCAGCGGTGGTCTCAGGCATCGGTGCACGCTAGCGACACTGACCCGGAAACCGTACCCCGAGGTGCGAACCGGGATGATCTTGTCCGCCCCGGTAGTCGCGCGAAGTTCCCGAACGCATTTTGGGTGCGCGCCGTACAGAGCTGGTGCTCCTCCGCCGGCTATCCTCCACCTCTCGATCCGCCGATGCCCCGTCGTCTGCTCCGTCTCGTCGCCGCCCTCGCCCTCTCTGCGACCTCTGTCGCCGCACAGGAAACGCTCCTTCTGCGCCAGCCGAGCGTCAGCGAACGCCACATCGCGTTCGCGTACGCCAACAACGTCTGGATCGTCGATCGAACCGGCGGCCAGGCGCGCCGGTTGACATCCTTCCAGGGCAACTCGACGCAGCCGAAGCTTTCCCCTGATGGGCGGACGGTCGCGTTCACCGGCACGTACGCCGGCAACGCCGACGTCTACACGGTGTCGGTCGACGGTGGCGATCCCGTGCGGCTGACCTGGCATCCGGGGCCCGATGGCGTCGTCGGCTGGACACCCGATGGCAGGCGTGTCGTCTTCACCAGTACCCGGCAGTCGAACGCGCCAACCCCCCTGCCGCGCTTCTGGACCGTGGCGACCAGTGGCGGCGCGGAAGAGGCGATGCCGATGCCGCGCGCCTTTCAGGGACACATCAACGATGCGGGCACGCACGTCGCCTACCGGATGGCCAGCTCGTGGGATGACGAACGACGCAACTACCGCGGCGGCCAGAACAAGCCGATCTGGATCCTTGACCTGAAATCGTACGCACTCGATACGATTCCGCGCCCGGTCAACTCCAAGGAACTCGATCCGGCATGGATCGGTGACGACGTCTATTTCATTTCCGATCGCGACGGCGTGCAGAACATCTGGAAGCGTGACGGCCGGACGAAAGCAGTCACGCAGCTGACGCGCTTTACCGACTTCGATGTGAAGACGATGGACGCCGGCGCCGGGGCAGTGGTCTTTGAGCAGGCCGGCCGTCTGCACCTGCTCGACGCGCGCACCGGCAAGTCAGCGCCGGTCTCGATTCTCGTCCGCGGCGACTTTCCCTGGATGATGCCGCAGTGGAAGGACGTGTCGAGTCGCGTCACGTCGCTCGCCCTCTCGCCAACGGGCAAGCGCGCACTGGTCGAGGCGCGCGGTGAGATCTTCAGCATCCCATCGGACAAGGGCGATGTCCGCAACCTGACGCATTCCAGCGGCAGCGCGGAGCGCGCGCCTGGGTGGAGCCCCGATGGCCGATCCATCAGCTGGTTCAGCGATGCGAGCGGCGAATACAAGCTGATGATCGCGGCGCAGGATGGTCAGTCGGAGCCGCGCGTGATTGCGCTGCCCGGGATGAGCTTCGCGTACACGCCGGCCTGGTCCCCCGACTCGCGCAAGATTCTGTTCACCGACGTCGGTCTGCGACTGTGGGTGGTCGATGTCATCAGCGGTGCCGTGAAAAAGTTTGATGGCGACCAGTTCATGGTCCCGGAGCGTACCATGAATCCGGTCTGGAGCCCTGATTCAAGGTGGATTGCCTTCGCGAAACGTCTGCCCAGCTACTACCACGCGATCGTGGTGCTGAATACAGCGACCGGCGAACAGACGCAGGTCACCGATGGATTGGCCGACGCCACGTCGCCGGCGTGGGATGCCAGCGGCAAGTATCTCTGGTTCCTCGCCAGCACCGACTTTGCGCTGCGATCGCAGTGGTTGGACATGACTTCGTACGAGCGGCCGCGGACCAGCGCGCTCTACGTTGCGGTGTTGAAGGCCGGTGAGCCGACCCCGTTCGCCCCCGAAAGCGACGAGGAGAGCGCAGCACCCACCGCGATCACTCCCTCCACGCCGGTTACCCCTGAGGGGGGCGCGACAGCCCCCGGCGCAGCGTCGCCCGCACCCTCGGCGGCGCGTGCACCCATGGTGAGCATCGACTTCGACAACATCGCACGTCGCATCCTCGCGGTGCCGGCGGTCGCCCCTCGCGACTACGCGCTGCTCAAGAGCGGGGCGGCGGGCACCGTGTTCTTCTGGGAGAACGTCAATGCCGCAGGTCCCGCCGAGCCGACCGCCCCGGGCGGACCGCTGTATCGCTACACGCTCAAGGATCGCAAAGCCGTTCCGTTCGCGAGCGGTGTGACGGCGTACACAGTCAGTGCAGATGGCAGGAAACTTCTCTATCGCACCGGCGGTCCACAGGCTGCGCTCTTTCTGGTCGATGCCAGCGCGGCAGCGACACCGGCCACCGGCACCGGCCGCCTTGCGGCCATCCTGCGCATGTGGTGGGACCCCAGGCTCGAGTACGCGCAGATCTTCGAGGAGGCGCGGCGCAAGGTTCGCGACTACTTCTATGTGCCCAACCTCCACGGGACCGATTGGCCCAGGGTCGTCGCGCAGTACCGCCAGTTCCTGCCATTCGTCGCACATCGCACTGATCTCAACTACCTGCTGGACTGGATGGGGAGCGAACTCGCGATCGGACACTCGTACGTCAACGGCGGTGATTTTCCCGAGACCCCGACGTCCATCGGTGGTGTGCTCGGCGCCGACATGACCGTCACCGGTGGCCGCTATCAGTTCACGCGTATCTACGACGCCGAAAGCTGGAACCCCGATTTGCGTGCTCCGCTCGCAGCGCCGGGCATCGATGTCAGGGTCGGCGACTATCTGCTGGCGATCAACAACGAAGAGTTGCGCGGTACCGACAACCTGTTTCGCCTGCTTGATGGCACAGCCAATCGGCAGGTGGTGATCACCGTCAACTCGCGCCCCACGATGGAGGGAGCCCGACGCTACACCGTGGTGCCGGTGGCGAACGATCAGGGGCTGCGCACACGCGCGTGGGTGGAAGGCAACCGGCGCACCGTCGATTCTCTCTCAGGCGGCAAGCTGGCGTACGTACACCTGCCCAACACGGGGCAGGGTGGGTACACGCAGTTCAATCGCTACTACTTCGCGCAACAGAACAAGCAGGGAGCCGTCGTCGATGAGCGCTACAACGGCGGTGGATCGGCCGCCGACTACATCATCGAACTGCTCGGCCGGGACTTTGATGGCTACTTCAACAATCCGGTTGGCGATCGTACACCGTTTGCCAGTCCGGCAGCGGGGATCTGGGGACCGAAGGTCATGATCATCAATGAAATGGCCGGCTCTGGTGGCGATCTCATGCCGTACATGTTCCGCCGTCGCAAGCTCGGCCCGTTGGTCGGCGCACGGACGTGGGGCGGTCTCGTCGCCACGTCCGATCAGGCACCGTTCGTGGATGGCGGCGGGCTCGTTGCCCCGCGACTCGGTTTCTTTGACCGCGATGGCAAGTGGGCGGTTGAGAATGAAGGTGTGGCGCCAGACATCGACGTGGAAAACTTCCCGCGCGAGGTGATCGCCGGTCGTGATCCGCAGCTCGAGCGCGCGGTGCAGGAAGCGCTCCGTCTGCTCGCGTTGAATCCCGTTCGACTGATGAAGGAGCCGCCGGGCCCGAACTGGGGCAAGCGACCGTAGGTTCGCCGCGTATCGCGCGGCACTCGCCACCGTTGGTCGCAGGTGCCGCGCCGGCGCGATCGTTAACTTTCGAATTGTCAGTCCTTGTCAGTCTCAACCCATGCAGAGCGCAGCGATGACCACCAGTCGAGAAGTCAGGCTCGCCGCACGCCCCAAAGGCGTGCCCACCGGTGCAACGTTCGAGTTTGCGACAATCGACGTCGGTGAACCCGCCGACGGGCAGGTGCTGGTGCAGAATCTCGTGATGTCGGTTGATCCGTACATGCGCGGACGGATGAACGATGTGAAGTCGTATGTTCCGCCCTTTCAGGTGGGTGCCGTGCTCGAAGGTGCCGCGGTAGGTCGCGTGCTCAGCTCTCGCGCTGCGGCGTTTGCTACAGGCGACATCGTGCTTTCGATGCTTGGCTGGCGGGAGTCGTTCGTGGCGGACGCCAGAGCGCTTCGGCAGCTCGATCCACAGGTCGATCCGAAGTCGGCGTGGCTCGGTGTTCTGGGTGTGACGGGATTCACCGCCTGGGCGGGGCTGCAACTCGTGGATGTGAAGGCGGGGGATCGGGTCTTCATCTCCGGTGCGGCGGGGGGTGTCGGAATCATCGCCGGTCAGCTGGCAAAGCTCCGCGGCTGCACCGTGATCGGGAGCGCCGGATCAGCCGAAAAGGTGCAGCTGCTGACGTCTGAGCTGGGGTTCGATGCGGCATTCAACTATCGCGACGGCGACGTCTATCGGCAGCTGATGGCGGCCGCACCGCAGGGGATCGACGTCTATTTCGACAACGTGGGAGGCGATCATCTGGAGGCCGCAATCTCGGCGCTGCGTCCATTCGGCCGAGTGGCGGCCTGCGGATCGATCTCCGGATACAACGAGCCGACGCCCGGGCCGCGGAACATGGCGATGATCATCGGAAAGCGTCTCACGATCAAGGGCTTCATCGTGACTGATTACGAGCCACAGCGCGTCGCCTTCGAGTCGGAGATCGGTGCGTTGCTGTCGGCGGGGACGTTGCACAGTCGCGAGACCACGATGCTCGGCATCGAGAACGCACCGGCTGCCTTCCTCAGCCTGTTCACCGGTGGCAACACCGGCAAGATGCTGGTCTCGCTCGAGTAGTGCTTCGTTGCGTATGGTACGCAGTCGGTCTCTCCCGATACGAAACGTGATATGCAGTTTTTATTGATCGGGCTCATGGCAGGTGTGCTGTCCGGCATGTTCGGAATCGGTGGCGGCATCGTGATTGTGCCGGCACTTGTTTTCATCGCCAGTATGGCGCAGAAAACAGCCACCGGAACCTCACTCGGAGCGCTCCTGCTTCCCGTTGGTGCGCTCGGCGCGTGGCAGTACTACAAGGCGGGCACACTCGACACGCGCGCGGCACTGCTGATTGCACCCGGGTTGCTGGTTGGTGCCCTCATCGGCGCCAAGATCGCGCTGCAGCTCCCGACCCGGGATCTGCAGCGTGCGTTCGCCGTCTTCCTCGTGCTGGTCGCTGGCCGGATGTGGATAGCGGCCAAATAGTCGGGTGGCGTCGCCCGCGTCAGGCGATGCTGCGCAGCGCTCGTCGAACCCGGTCGACGATCTCACCGATCTCCGATTCGCTCACGATCAGCGGCGGTGAGAGCGCGATGATTTCACCGGTGATTCGCACCAGCAGGTCCTGCTCCCAGAAGCAGGTGTTCATCGCATCCATGGCCCGTGCGCCAATTGCGCCGTCGCGGGTGGACATCTCGATCGCGCCCACGATGCCCACATTGCGGACATCGATCACATGGGGCTCGCCGGCCAACGTATGCACGGCGGCCTCCCAGATCGGCATCATGGCCGCCGCACGCTCAAACAGCCCCTCGTCGCGATAGAGCTTGAGCGTCGCCAGCGCAGCGGCGGTCGCGATCGGGTGCCCCGAATACGTGTAGCCGTGAAAGAGTTCGATGCCGCGCTCGGTCGCGGCCACCACTGTATCGTGAATCTCGCGACGGACGGCGGTCGCACCCATCGGGATCGTCGCGTTGGTGATCCCCTTTGCCATCGTGATCATGTCTGGCGTCACGCCGAAGTGCTGCGCGGCAAACGGCGCGCCGAGCCGTCCGAAGCCCGTGATCACTTCATCGAAGATCAGGAGCAGGCCATGTGCATCACAGATTGCACGCAACCGCTCCAGATAGCCCACCGGCGGTACCAACACACCGGTGGAACCTGCCATCGGCTCGACGATCACTGCCGCGATCGATGCCGCGCCATGCTCCGCGATGACTGTCAGGAGTGCATCGGCCAGCTCGGCACCATGCGCGGGTTGGCCGCGCGAAAAGGCGTTGCGCGCGAGATCGTGGGTGGTGGGAATGTGACTCACGTGCGGCAGCAGCTGGCCGGAGTACGCTTCCCTGTTCGGTGCGATGCCACCTACCGAAATGCCGCCAAAGCCAACGCCGTGATAGCCGCGAACACGACCCACGAAACGGGTGCGCTCGGGTTGGCCCCGCGCACGCCAGTAGGCGAGCGCAATCTTGAGCGCGGTGTCGACCGACTCCGACCCCGAGTTCGAGAAGAACACACGATCGATGCCCGTCGGGAGAATCGCCGCCAGCTCGTTCGCCAGCTCGAACGTCGCGGGGTGCCCCATCTGAAACGCCGGCGCGAAGTCGATGGTCGCCACGGCCTTCTGCACCGCCTCCACGATCGGCGCGCGACAGTGTCCGGCGTTCACGCACCAGAGCCCAGCCGCACCGTCCAGAATCTGCCGACCGTCGTCCGACGTGTAGTGCATGTCTTTCGCACTCACCAACAGCCGGGGTTTCGCCTTGAACGCCTTGTTCGCGGTAAACGGCATCCAGAGCGCGTCGAGCGATGGATCTTGCGCAGGCGGAAGGGCAACGGGCGATGGGGCGATCGCAGTCATGGGCGGGTCCGTGAAAAGAGTCTGTCACAAGATCGCCCCCCGGCTTCGCTCCTGCCAGCGCCTTCGCGTGGCTCTTGGCGGCTCGGCGATATTACTCCACGTGCACGCGAGGCCGCCCGCCGCACAATCGCGGCCCGCGCCGCGGTGAACGACCTCCGCCTCTCACGCCCTTCATGCATCCCGACCCCTCGGCGCGACAATCGGCACTGATCACGGCGCTCGCGCTTTTGGTCGTCTACGTCATTACCGCCGCGCCTGCGCTGACCTTCTGGGATGCGAGCGAATTCGCCGCGGCCATCGGGACGTTCGGCATCCCGCATCCACCCGGAACTCCGCTCTACGTCGCACTCGGCTCCACGCTCTGGCACCTCGCACCCGGACTCACACCCGTTCAGGCGGGAACGCTCCTGTCAGCGATGGCGACAGCGTCGGCCTGCGGGCTCGTGGCGTGGATCGCGGCGCAGTGTACGCCGGACCGTCCGGCGGCGGTCGTCGCGGGTCTCTGCGCCGGATTGATGGGCACCGTCTGGATGAACGCCACCGAAACGGAGGTCTACGCCGTCTCGTTGCTTTCCGTCGCGCTGCAGCTCTCCATCGCATGGCGCGCCCATCAGCACAACGACGATCGGGCCCGCATGCTCCTGATCTATCTGGCAGCGCTGTCGTTGCCGCTGCATCTGAGTGCATTGGTTGCGACGCCGGCGGCAATGCTCCTCGCGTGCACAGATCGCGACGGCCGCGTGCGATGGAACGCACTGAGTGAAGGTGGTCTGTTGATCCTGGCGACCATCCTGCTCAGTCGCGCTGCGTACTGGGCTGCGCTGGTGAGCATTGGTGCTGCGGTCGTGATCACGCGAGGACCAGCGGTCACTCGCCGGCATCCCGCCTCGTCAGTGCCGCCCTTCCGCCGCCGTCTTGCGTGGCTGCGTCCCGCCGCTCTTCTCACCCTGCTTGGATGGAGCGCCATCGCGATTCTGCTCGTGCGTGCGCGACATTCACCTTATCTCAATCAGGGTGATCCCGACACGGTCGCGAAGCTTTTCGACGTGATCACGCGTGCGCAGTATGACGTGGCCGGTATCTGGCCGCGTCGTGCACCGCCTTGGATCCAGCTCGGCAACATCGGGCAGTACGCCGACTGGCAGGTGGCGCTCTCGCTGTGGAACGACGTCACGCCGTCGTGGTGGCGTACGCCATTCACCGTCGTTGCAGGATGCCTCGGAGTGGTGGGAGCACAAAGTCACTGGCGTTCGCATCCCGTCACCGCACGCGCCGCGCTGATACTCGCGCTGCTCGCCACACTCGGTGTCTGCACCCAGCTGAACCTCTACGCCGGCCCATCCTATGGTGCAGGTGTGCTGCCCATCGACGCGCTGCACGAGGCGCGCGAACGGGACTACTTCTACGCCCTCGCGTTCTGGTGTTGGGGCGTCTGGATCGGGATCGGTGCGTGGGTGCTCGCCAAACGCACCCCGTGGCCGCGACTGACCGCGTTTGCCGTGCCGCTGCTGATGGCGGTGGGCAGCTGGTCCGCAGTTGCGAGAGACGCGCTCCCCGATCGTCGGATCGTTGGCGTGATGGCGGCCGAGCTGCTTCACGATGTCCCGCAGCGCGGGCTGCTGTTCACCGCCGGCGACAACGACTCGTACCCTCTCTGGTACGCGCAGGCCGTGGACTCGACGCGCACGGATGTCCAGATCGTCGTCACGTCGCTGCTGCCGGCCAACTGGTACTTCCGCGAACGCGTCGCGGCGCTGGCGGGAGTGACGCCCGACACGATCCGCGCCCGATCGTCCAGCGCCCGTGCGATCGCATTGGCGCGCGCTCAGCTGGAGAGCGGGGGACGGATTGCCGTGACGGCGCTCGTGGACGCGGCCTTCCGAACGGAGCTCGGTGCGCAAGCCGGTGTGGTGTGCTGGCAACGGGTCGGGATGATCGATCTCGGGCACCGGGGCACCGTTTGCCCACCCCGGGTGCACGTGGCCCGTTCGCTCGAAAGCGCCGAGCGTCTGCGCTCGGTCGCCTTTCCCGTCGCGCGCCAATCTCCCGACGGGATGGTGCGCGCCTTTCAGCGCGCGGCGCGCTGCCCGCAGCTGGCCGTGACCGTTGCGCTGACCGGCGCCCCGGCACCCGATTCGGCCAGCCGCGCGTTGCTTGATATCACGTGTAATCTCCGGTAAATTCAAAGCTTATGTCGTTTTTGGACCTCGCAGAGCGCGTGCATGAAGTACGGGAGCGCATCGAGGCGGCCCGTCGTCGCGGTGGGCATGACCAGACCGTTCGTCTGATCGCTGTCACCAAGACGCACGGCCCCGAGGCGGTGGATGCGGTGGCGGCCTGCGGCATCGCGGACGTCGGCGAGAACAAGGTCCAGGAAGCGGTCGGGAAGATGCAAGGCACCGAGGCAACGGTTCGGTGGCATCTGATCGGCCACCTCCAGCGCAACAAGGCCAGGCCGGCGTCGCAGTTCGACATGATCCAGTCGGTAGACAGCGCGCGGCTCGCCGACGCGCTGCAGCAGGCAGCGGCGCAGCGCGGGACGGTGCTCGACGTGTTGGTGCAGGTGAACGTGGCTGGAGAGGAACAGAAGAGTGGTGTTGCCCCGGCCGAGGTGGCGTCGCTGGCGGCGCATCTGGCTGGGTTGAACGCACTGCGCGTCTGTGGGGTGATGTGTATGGCGCCGTTTACCGACGACGAGTCGATCCTGCGTGCCGCATTTCACGGTGCGCGCGATGCCCGTCTGGTGGTGCAGAATGCTGGCCACACAGCGGCGGTGGAGCTGTCGATGGGGATGTCCGGGGATTACGAGGTCGCGGTGGAGGAAGGGGCCACACTGGTCCGTCTGGGAACCGTGCTGTTCGGAGCGAGGAGCTGATGTCAGACGAGCAATTTCGATTGACGCCGTTGGACGTGCGGCGCTGGGAGTTCGGTTCGGCGCTGCGCGGCTACGACCGTGCGCGTGTGGACGAATTCAAGGCACGTGTCGCCGACGAGATCGAGGAGCTGGCGCGACGGATCGTCGATCTGGATTCGAAATCCCGCGGCTTTCACGAACAGCTTCGCTCGTTCCGTGAGCGTGATCGCGCCATCAATGATGCGCTGGTAAGCGCGCAGCAGCTTCGCACCGACATTCGGGAGCAGGCCGAGCGCGAAGGGTCTCTGGCACTGCAGGAAGCGCGCAGCGACGCCGATAAAACACTCGGCGAAGCGAAGCTTGAGGCCGATCGACTCACGCACGAGACGCGCGCTGAATCGGACCGCGTGCTCACCGATTCCAAAGTCCGGTCTGAGGAGATGCTGCGCGACTCGCGCGATGAATGCGAGCGCATGTTGCGAGAGGCGAAGGCCGAGGCGCGATCGCTGGTGGAAGACGCGCGTCAGTCCGCAAAGCGAATCGCCGGCGATCTCGATCAGCTCAACCGTTCACGGACGGCGTATCTGAGTCAGATGAAGGCGTTGGCCGAGCGGCACCTGCAAGACGTGGAAGCGTCGCGCATTGCAGCGCCGAGCCTCCCCGCGTCCATCGACATGTATCTGCACGAGACTGACGACGCGGTGGACGCCCGTCTGAGACCGCGGCCCACTCCCCTCATGAGCGCCATCGTGCCGGCCAAGGAAACCATCACCGATCCCGACGCCGTCCGCGCTCTCACAGATGGCATCATTCCGCGCAGCGCGCTCCCCGAGTCACGCTCATGACGAACAGCTCTGTGCCGTCGCTGAATGCGACGGTCGAAATGCAGGCGTTTGGCAAGGCGTCACCGATGCCGATTGCGCACAGCGTCGAGCGCATCACGGAAGCGGCGCAGGCGATTCAGGCTCGCTTCGCCGCGGTCCCTACCGTGGCCATCATCCTCGGGACCGGGCTCGGAGAGCTCGCCCAGGAGATCGACGTTGTCGCGACCATCGACTACGCGGACATTCCCGGTTTTCCGTTGTCCACCGTCGAGAGCCACGCCGGTCGTTTGCTGTGCGGCACACTTGGTGGCCGCACAGTGGTCGCGATGCAGGGCCGTTTTCATCGGTACGAAGGGTACTCGATGCAGGAGGTCACTTTTCCTGTGCGCGTGCTGCGAGCACTCGGCGCCGACACCCTCATCGTCTCGAATGCCTGCGGCGGGATGCACCCGCTCTGGCAGCGCGGTGACCTGATGCTCATCGCCGATCACATCAACCTGCTGGGCGACAATCCGCTGGTTGGTCCCAACGACCCGTCGCTCGGCCCCCGTTTCCCCGATATGTCTGCGGCGTACGATCCGGCGTTGCGCGTGCTCGCGCGCGACGTTGCCGTGAAGCTCGGCGTGACGGTGCGCGAAGGGATCTATGTGGCGGTGGTGGGGCCCAACCTCGAGACGCGCGCGGAGTATCGCATGCTGCGCGGCCTCGGCGCCGACGTCGTGGGAATGTCCACGGTGCCGGAAGTGATCGTCGCCCGTCACGGTGGAATGCGCGTGCTTGGGCTGTCCATCATCACCGACATGTGTCTGCCGGATTCGCTGCAGGAAGCGACCATGGATGAGATCGTCGCAACCGCGAACGCCGCGCAGCCGAAATTGACGGCGCTGGTGCGCGGAGTGCTGGAGCGCCTGTGAGTGAACCCCACGTGCGCTACGCCGCTCTGCCGAGCGACGTCACTGCCGATCAGCTCGAGACGGAACTGCTGGCGCAATGGGATGAGGAACAGCTCTTCGTGCCGTCGAACGAGCCCAGCGCGGGCCAGTCGTCATTCGTGTTCTACGAAGGGCCGCCGACGGCGAACGGTAAGCCGGGAATCCATCACGTCTTCGCGCGGACGCTCAAAGACCTGATCCCGCGCCATCGCGCCATGAAGGGCGCGCACATCACGCGCAAGGCGGGTTGGGATACACACGGGCTGCCAGTCGAGATCGAAGTCGAAAAAGCACTCGGCATCAGCGGAAAGCGAGACATCGAAAAGATCGGCGTCGCGGAGTTCAATCGCCGGTGTCGCGAGAGTGTCTTCACCTATCGTGGCGACTGGGAGAAGCTCAGCAAGCGGATGGCCTACTGGCTCGATTACGCGCAACCGTACGTGACGTACTCCAACGACTACGTGGAGAGCGTGTGGTGGGCATTGGCAACGATGCACGCCAAGGGATTGCTGGTGCAGGGGCACAAGATCCTTCCGTATTGTCCCCGCTGTGAGACGGCGCTCTCGAGCCACGAAGTCGCACAAGGGTACAAGGACGTCGAAGATCCGAGTACGTACATCGGTCTCGATCTTGTCGATGCATCGAGTCCACTCCGTCGTCGCATCCTCGTCTGGACCACGACGCCCTGGACGTTGGTTTCCAACGCGGCGCTGGCGGTGCACCCGGAGCTTACCTACGTCGAGCTGCAGAAGCGCAGCGGCGCCGAGTTCACGGTGATCCTCGCCGAGTCGCGCGTGGCTGCAGTGCTCGGTCTCGATTGGAGTGATCGGTGGAGCACCGTGCGGTCGATGCAGGGTGTTGATCTCGTTGGCATGCGGTACACGCGCCCACTTGATTGGGTGGAGTACCCTGAGGAGTGCGCTCACGAAATCATCGTTGGTGAGACCTTCGTCTCCGCCGACGACGGCACCGGTGTCGTTCACATGGCGCCGGCATTTGGCGCCGATGACTACGGGGCAGGGCAGCGGCACAACCTCGCGTTCATCCAGCCCGTCGATTCTCGCGGTCACTTTCCGGAGACGATGCCGGTTGTCGGCGGTCGTTTCATCAAGGATGCAGACCCCCTGATCGTCGATGAACTCAAGCGGCGTGACGTGCTCTGGAAAGATGGTCGCTTCGTTCACTCGTATCCGCACTGCTGGCGCTGCGGCACGCCGCTCATGTATTACGCGCGCGGCTCCTGGTTCATCACGACCACGGCGATCAAGGACGACATGATTGCGCGCAACGCCCAGGTGCAGTGGCAACCACCAGAGGTGGGAGCGGGGCGCTTTGGGCAGTGGCTGGAAAACAACGTCGACTGGGCGATTTCACGGGACCGGTTCTGGGGCACACCACTGCCGGTGTGGGTGAACGACGCCGATCCCGCCGAAATCGAGGTGATCGGCGGTTACGCCCAGCTCGCCGCTCGCATCGGTCGTGCGCTGCCGGATGACTTCGATCCGCACAAGCCACATATCGATCAGTACACGTGGCCGGCGTCGAGCGGTACCGGAACCATGCGTCGTGTGCCCGAGGTCATCGACACCTGGTTCGACTCGGGGAGCATGCCGTTTGCGCAGTGGCACTTCCCGTTCGAGAATGCCGAGGTGCTCGCAGCGCACTTTCCCGCCGATTACATCGCCGAAGGTGTTGACCAGACACGTGGCTGGTTCTATTCGCTGCTGGCGATCGCGACGGCGTTGGGTGATGCCTTGCCGAACAACCCAGCGGGTTCGGCTGCGCCCTATCGCCATGTCCTCGTGAATGACCTCGTGCTCGATGCAGCGGGACAGAAGATGTCCAAGAGCAAGGGGAACGCCGTCGATCCGTGGAAGGTGATCGCAACCCACGGGGTCGATGCCGTGCGGCTGTTTCTGGTGAGCACCAGCCAGGTGTGGATCCCGCGTCGCTTTGATGAAGATGTCCTGCGCCAGAGCGCCGGCCGTTTTCTCGTGACGCTGCGAAACACCTACAGCGGGATCTTCGCGCAGTACGCGAACTTCGGCTGGGCACCGAGTGCGCGCGATCCGGAGGTGGCGGCGCGTCCGCCGCTCGATCGATGGGTGCTGTCTCGCCTTGCGACGGTTGAGGCGGAGGCAGATCGGCTGTTGGAAGCGTACGAGCCCACACTTGCGGCGCGGACGATCATGGAGTTCGTCGACGAGGATGTGTCGAACTGGTACGTCCGCCTCAGTCGCCCGCGATTCTGGGAGACAGACACCGACGACAATCGGGCCGCCTTCGCGACGCTCCACGAGGTGCTCACGGTCGTGTGCCGTCTTCTGGCACCTATTGCGCCCTATCTGACGGACTGGATGCATCGGCAGCTCGTGGGTAGCTCCGTGCACCGGGCGGCGTACGTCCGCGTGGGAGTGGCCTCACCGGACGCGTCGCTGGAGCGGGCGATGTCGGCGGTTCGCACCCTCTGTCGGCTTGGCCGGGCTGCTCGCGAAGAAGCGGGGCGCAAGGTTCGCCAGCCGCTGTCGCGGATCGTTTGCGTCGCTCCGCGGGACGAGGTGGCGGGCGTCGAGGCGCTCGCCGGCCTGATCGCCTCCGAGCTGAACATCAAGACCGTGCTGTTCGCGGGCTCGGCCGACGATCTGGTGAAGGTGAGTGGCAAGGGAAACTTTCGAGCGCTCGGTAAGCGTTTTGGGAAGGCGACCCCAGCCGCTGCAGCGGCAATCGAGTTGCTTTCGTCGGCCGATTTGCAGGCCTTCGAACGTGGCGAGCCGGTCACGATTCTGGTGGATGGTACCGCTCACGCCCTCGAGTCGGACGATCTGGTGCTGACCCGCTCGGCGGCAGGCGACCTCGTGGTGGCGGGCGATGGCGTGTATGTTGCCGCGGTCGATCCTGTGCTGACCGTCGAACTCCGGAATGAGGGGGTGGCTCGGGAGTTGGTCAGTCGGCTTCAGCGCCAGCGGAAGGAGCGAGGGTTCGCGGTCAGTGATCGGGTCCGAGTGGTCGTCGGCGGTGTAGAAGCGATGCGCGAGGCGGCTCGACAGCATCAGGCCTGGATCGCAGGTGAGGTGTTGGCATCCGTGCTCGACGTGTCAGACAGCGAGGCGGCGCCCTCCGGGAGCATCGTCGCAGACCTGGATGGTCTCGCTGCGTGGTACACCCTGGAGCTCTACCAATCTTAAGAAATTCAGAATTTTTCTGAACTTCGGAAGAACACCCTGGAACGGGACGATTTCAAATGAGCTCTGCAGCCAGCGCCCCCAAGCCCACCGTAAAGGGCTTCAGCAAGAAAGAGATCACGTACTTCGAGAAGCGGCTGCTCGAGGAGCGGAAGCGAGTTCTGAAAGAGCTCGGACACCACGGCAATCGGTTCGGCGCGGAAGGGGATGGCGATCTCAGCGCTTATTCGTTCCACATGGCCGATCAGGGCACCGATGCCATGGAGCGCGAGAAGGCATTCCTGTTTGCCAGTCAGGAAGGGCGTTTCCTCTGGCATCTGGACCAGGCACTGCGCCGGATCTACCGCACTCCGGAAAAGTTCGGCCTCTGCCACGAGTGTGGTGGTCTGATCGCCTACGAGCGGCTCGACGCGTTGCCGCACGCCCGTTACTGCATCAATTGCAAGCAGAAAGAGGAAGATGGCAAGAGGTAACCCGAGTGCCCTGCGGTTCTGGCCGGTCGTCGCCGGATTTCTGGTCACTGACGTCGTGACCAAGCAGTGGGCCGTGAGCGCACTCGCTCCGGTCCACACCCGGCATGAAGTGCTTGGCGAGTGGCTGACGTTCACGCTGCTTTACAACCCCGGCGCAGCCTTTGGCCTGCATCTGGGTGACTGGTCGCGATGGATCTTTACCGCACTGACGGTCGGCGCAGTGTTCATTCTGCTGCGCATGTACCACTCCACCGCCGAAGGCGATAACGTCAAGATCACGGCGCTCGGCATGATCCTTGGCGGCGCTGTCGGGAACCTCATCGATCGTCTGCGCTCCGGGCGGGGCGTGGTCGACTTCATCGATGTCGGCATCGGTGATATGCGGTGGCCGACGTTCAATGTGGCCGATATCGGCGTCAGTTGCGGCGCGCTGCTGCTGGCCTGGGTCCTCTGGCGAGAGGATCGTGCCGCCGCGCTCAGCGGCGCCGAAGCGTCGACACCGACCGTGACTTCCACCGCAACGTCGAAGTCCGCCGACCCGTCGTCGGCGCATTGAGCGCCCTCACTGTGAGCTCCCGGGAGATGCCTCGCACGCTGGCGCTTGATGCACTGGGCGACGGGCAACGGCTGGATCTGATCGTCGCCGCCGCCGCCGACCTTTCGCGGACGCAGGCGGCGACCCTTGTGGCCACCGGGAATGTGCTGGTGGATGGCAAGGCGCAGAAGGCAGGCTTTCGGCCGACAGCTTCCCAGCAAATTGCGATCACCATCCCGGCACCGCGCGGCGTCGAGATCGTCGGCGAGTTGCTGCCACTGAGTCTCGTGTTCGAGGACGATCACCTGCTGATCGTCGACAAAGCGGCGGGCATGGTCGTGCACCCGGCGCCGGGAAACTGGACTGGGACGCTCGTTCACGCCCTCGTCGGACGGGGAGGCGACCTCTCCTCTGAAGCCGGCGATGAGCGGGCGGGTATCGTCCATCGCCTCGACAAGGAAACCTCCGGCCTCCTGATCGTGGCCAAGACGGACCGCGCGCACCGGCTCCTCTCTGCCGCGCTCGCCGCCCGTCGGGTTGACCGACGGTACGCCGCCATCAGCTGGGGGCACCTCCGGGAGGATCGCATGACCATCGAAGGCAACATCGGTCGCGATCCGAACAACCGCCATCGAATGGCGCTCGTCCCCTCGGGCAAGTCGGCCCGTACCGAGATCGACCGGTTGGCGCGGTTCGATGGTGGCGACCTGTTGCGCTGCAAGCTGCACACGGGGCGCACGCATCAGATCCGGGTCCACCTCTCCTCGGTAGGGCACCCGGTGATGGGTGATGACACCTACGGCGGTGGCGGCGGCCGGCGCGTGACAGGCCTGCCCGCCGGGCGTCATGCATTGCACGCCGCGTCGCTCCGTCTGCTGCATCCGATCACGGGCGAGTTGATGGCGTTCCGGTCTCCACTCCCCGCCGATATGGATGCTGCGGTCCGCGCGATTGCCGGCGCGCATCAGCCGCCCACCGGCGCGAATCTGCTCGACCTCTACGATTTCTACCCGAGCGACGTCGATGATCAGCTCACCGCCACCCCCGGACCAGATCTCGCCTGATCCCGGTGACGCCCCCCAGGCATGGGGGCCGCGCGTGATGGTGCTGGTCAGCGGTGGACGATCGGCGGCGATTCTCGCCGAATGCGCGCGCGAAGTGGTGGCGAGGCCACCGGTCATTCGGTTGCCGAGTGCGGCTGAGTTCGTCTGCGGAGTGATCAATGTGCGGGGCTCGCTCGTCCCGCTCGTCGATCTGGGACAACTCCTGCAGGCTGGGCGCGCACTCCCGAACGGGTGGGTCGTGACGCTCGACCTCGGGGCGCGACGGTGCGCACTGGCGGTGGACTCGCTCCCCGTGTTGTGCGCCGCCGATGCGCCGCCTGTCAACGCACGCGACGTCGGCCATGCCGCCCTCAGGCAGCAGGTTCGCGTCGCGGGGACGTGCATGCCACTCCTCGACGTGGCCGCGTTGGCCGACGACCTGCTGCTTCACCAGAGTCACGCGATGTAGTGTGACACGTTCAGGGGATACGACATGAGTCATCGGGTGCTGGTGTGTGACGATGCGCTGTTCATGCGCACGCTGGTCGGGGACATCCTGGAGAAGGCGGGATTCTCGGTGTGTGGACAGGCGGAAACGGGCGCGCAGGCTGTGGCGCAGTACAAGGCCCTCAAGCCAGACCTCGTCACCATGGATATCGTGATGCCCGACATGGGCGGTATCGATGCGGTGAGGGAGATCACCACCTGGGATCCCGCAGCGAAGGTCGTGATGTGCAGCGCCATGGGTCAGCAGGCACTGGTCAACGAAGCGCTGCAAGCCGGCGCATCCGACTTCGTCGTCAAGCCGTTTCAACCGAATCGCGTGATCGAGGCCGTGCAGCGCGTCCTCGGCTGAGTCGCACGCCGACTTCGCGCCACGCCGCCAGACCATCATGGAACCGCATCGGCTCCTTTCGCTCTTTCTTGGCGAAGGGCGCGAGCTGTTGCAGCGCACCGACACCGCGCTGCAGCAGCTCGAACAGTCACCTGCCGCCCGCCCCCCGCTCGACGCCGCGTTCCGCGCAGTCCACTCGCTGAAGGGAATGTGCGCGACAGTCGGATTACACCACAGCGCGGCAGCCCTGCACGCCGCCGAATCGGTGCTGGCAGACGTGCGTGACGTGGGTGCGATCACACCAGAACAGCAGCGCGCGCTGATCGCGGTTGTCGACGCGGTACGCGATGCCCTTGACGATGCGGAACGCGGCGCGCCAGAACCGGATCGGCTGCGCGCGGCCACGATGCATCTCGCTGCGCTCCGAACCTCGACCGAACCGGCAGGCGTGCGCGCCGAACGGCCGGGCGGAATCCTCGCGGTGCAACGGGCGACTGCGGTTGACGGTGCGCAGTGGCGCGTGGACCTGCGTATCGCCGACGATGCGGCGATTCCATCGGCGCGTGCGCTGCTGATTGAACGACGCCTCGCCAGGCTCGCGACGGTGCTCCGCGTCTCGCCGCACGCGGACGACCGCAGCGACGTGAGGTGGGATCGCACGCTCACCGTGTGGCTGGGCGGCGGCGCCGATGCCGACGCGATCGAACGCGCTGCGCGCGCGGCTGGCGAGGTGGCGGACTGCCATGTCACGCGCGAACTCTCGGCGCCGACATCGCCCGATGCCACCGCGACGCGCACCGTACGAATTCCAGTGCAGCGTCTGGACGATCTCCTCGATCTGGTTGGCGAATTGGTGCTGGCCCGCAATCGATTGCAGCGAAGGCTTGCGACGAGCACCGATCAGGGTACCACGCAGGCGATGGACGAGACATCGCGACTGATTCATCAGCTGCGCGATGCGATTCAAACGAGTCGGCTCGTCCCGCTGTCTGACGTGTTCGACCGATTCCCCAGGCATGTGCGTGAGACGGCGCAGGCGCTCGGCAAGGAGATCGAGTTCATCATCGAAGGCCGGGAGCTTGAAGTGGACCGGTCGTTGCTGGATGAGATCAGTGATCCGCTGCTGCATCTGGTGCGAAACGCGATCGATCACGGACTGGAAACGCCCGACGTGCGGCGTGCGTCGGGCAAGCCCGCGCGCGGGAAACTGGTACTGCGGGCGGTACGCGATGGAGGGATGGTCGCAGTCACTGTCGCTGACGATGGTCGCGGAGTGGATCGCGCCAAGGTCGCTGCGGCGGCCGATGCGCAGGGGGTGGCCCTCGCGACCCAACTGGCCACCGACGACGTGGGACTGCTGCAGCTGCTCGCCCGCCCCGGGCTGAGTACCGCCGGCGCCGTCACCGCACTCTCCGGCCGCGGTGTCGGCGTCGACGCGGTGCAGAGTCGGGTGCAGGCGGTGGGTGGACGTCTGGAGCTGGCGACCGCCGAGGGCAGTGGCACCGCGATCACGATTCGTCTCCCGCTGAGCGTGGCGATGATGCGCGCCCTGCTGGTGCGCGTCGCCGACGAGACCTACGCCATTCCGCTCACGACGGTGCGGGCGACGCACCTCTGGGATTCCGTGAACGGACGGCAGCGGGACGCGCCGTCAATCGACGTGGTGCTCGCTGGAGAACGTCTGCCGGTGGTGAGGCTCCGCTCGTATCTCGGGCTGCCACCTGCCGATGACGTTTCAGGCCACCTGGTCGTCCTCGAAGGCGCCACCGGACGTATGGCACTGCTGGTGGACGCGTGCATGTCGCAGCAGGAGATCGTCGTCAAACCGCTGCAACGTGTGCGTGGCGCGGCGTCGATGTTCAGCGGTGGTACGATCCTCTCCGACGGCGTGCCGTCGCTCATTCTCGACGTCAACTCGATCAATTGATGCTCGCACTTCGCGATCTGCGCAGTTTGACGCCCGACCAGCTCGACGCATTGCGCGAGGTGGCCAACATCGGCGCCGGTCACGCCGCCACCGCCCTCTCGACCATGACCGGGCAGTCGATCATGATCAAGGTGCCTACTGTCACGATTGCGCGGCTCGAGGATGTGCCGGGACATGTGGTGGCGAATCCGGAGGATGCGGTCGCCGTGGTGCTGCTGCAGATGCTGGGTGATCTCACCGGGCGCTCGCTGCTCGTCTTCCCGGAGCAGACGGCGTGTCGTCTCGCCGAGCTGATGCTGCAACGCCCGCGAGGCTCGTCACCTTCCATCGCAGTGCTGGAAGAGAGTGCGCTGAAAGAGTGTGGGAACATTCTCAGCGGCGCGTACCTGAATGCCCTCGCGGACTTCATGCATCTGATGCTGCTTCCGTCTCCGCCCACGTTTGCCGTTGATATGGCAGGTGCCGTGCTCAGCTCGGCCTTCCTGCAGTTTGGTGAGGGACGGGACGTGGTATTCTGCGTGGAAAGCGAGTTCCAGATGCGCGACGACGGGCAGGCGTTGCGCGGCTACTTCCTGTTGCTGCCGGACAACACCTCGCTGCAGCGTATCCTGCACGCGATCAACGTCGCCTGAGTGTCGTGGTGAGCGGGACTCCGATGTCTGTACCGGTGCCGGCAATCCCGGAGCTGCCCGTGCGCGAAGCCGAGCGGCTGCGCGCAATCGCGCGCCGCGTTCCCATTGGAAACGCCGGCACCCAGAACAACTGCGGTGTGATGCTCGCCCGGCGCGGTCTCGTGCACGAAGCCGCAGCCTGCTTCGAGCGTGCGCTCGATGTGGATTCGCGGATGTCGCTTGCTGCACAAAACCTGCAACAACTCGCCGCGCGCTCCCCCGTTGATGACGAGCGTGTGGCGCTGCTCACCGAGCGGCTTCGGCGAACGCCGAACGACAGTGCGGCCGCCCTCGCGCTCGGCAAGTGGCACGCCCGCATGGCTCGTCCATCCGACGCGGTCACGGTCCTCGGGGACCTGCTCGACCGATCGCCCGACGACATCACGGCGCTGCGGGAAATCGCATTGGTCGAGCAGGCGTTGGGCTACGCCGATCGCGCCTCCGCGTGGTTGGATCGCGCGCTGGCGTTGGCTCCCGACGATGTGTCGCTGCACGCCCTCGCTGGCGAGATCCTCTATCGCCGCGGAAAGACCGATGCGGCGAAGCTTGCGCTGGAACGCGCACTCGCCATCGACGAGTCTGCGGCATGGCCGCAGCACCTGCTGGCATTTGTGCTCGGCGATATGGGGCAACTCGAAGCGGCGCAGGCGGCGGCACAACGCGCCTTGCAGCTCGATCCGAGTCTCGCCCGCGTGGACATGAACCTCACCCTCGACGCGCGCCCACTGAAGCTCGTGGCGCCGAACCGCGTCGATTCCGAGGGACGTGCGCACCTGAATCTCGGTGTCGCGTATCGCAACACGGGGTATCTCGAGCAGGCGCTGGCGGAGTTTGAGACGGCGCTCAATCGCGGCGAGCCGGCCGCGCCAGTGTTGACGGCGATGGCTGAAACCCATGTCCTGCAGGAATCGTGGGCGCTTGCGGCGGCCGCGTTTGGCGAGGCGGCGGCGGCGCAGCCTGGCGTTGCCGCACCGCTGGTTGCGCGCGCGGTGATGTTGGTCCGCAACGGCGACCTGAGCGACGCGCGCGCTGCGGCTGCCGCGGCCCTCACCTGTGATGCCACGGCGACAGGCGCCTATCTGGCACTGGGCGTCATCGAGTCGCTCGAGCAGCGGCCCGCCGAGGCGCTGAAGGCGTTGCAGCGTGTGCGTGGTTCGGCGCGTGCAGAATTGGCCGCGCGGCTCAACGCCGCATGGGTGATGCGTCAGCTGGGGCGTCACGCGGAGTGTCTGGAAGGTTTCCGTCGTGTCACAGAGGCTGACCCGCAGAACGCGCGTGCGTGGATTGGTGTCGGTGTCGCGTTCAGTGAGCTGCGACGGTTGCACGAAGCGTCCAGCGCCTTCGAGCGCGCCACCACGCTCGCGCCTGAGAGCATCGACGCCGCATATCACTACGCCTTCACGCTGTCGCAGCTCGGTCGTTATGAGGATGGCGTGCGCGCGATGAAGCGCGCATTGAACTTTGCCGGCGAGTTTGCCGCGTTTCGTTTTGCGCTCGTGGTTGATTCGGAGCTCCCCGATCTGGTCATCGAAGTGATCGCCAGCGATACGATCACCGGTGATGCGATGGCGCTCATGATGCTGAGTGGTGCGACGCAGCCGTCCCGGACCGCTGAGCACACTGCGGTCATCGCCAGCCATCCAGAGAACGCCCTTCGCGCGGCTGTGCAGTCGCGCAGTACAGCGGACGGCATACGAACGCCCCTCGGTGCGTGGGTTGCGCTGCGCCGTGGTGGCACGCCGGTCTCGCACACCGGCGTACATCATCGCTCGACGCGTCGCACTCCCGCCGGTGGCGTCGTCCGGGTTACGAGCTCCACGGATGCAGTCGTGGAACGCACACTTCGCCAGACCGCCGCGAATCGCGCAGTCGGTCCGTTGACGCTTGCGCCAGCGGTGGCTCGAAGCGCCGAGAGCGCCTTGCGAACGGCGCTCGCCGGCGACTCTGATCTGGCACAGGTGCGTGTGGGTCTGGCCGCCTTGCTCCGCGACGATGGTCGCGTGCAGGAAGCCGAACAGGAACTCATCCAGGCGCTGGACAGTGTGCCCACGTTTCACGATGCGGCGCGGGCGCTGGCAGAGTTGCGAGTCGACCTCGGTCGACCGAGCGACGCGATGCAGGCGCTGGTACGTCCTCTGCGCGCAAATCCACGCGATGTCGATCTCCTGGTGGCGTTGGCTGAAGCGCTGCTCGCCCTCGGCCGCGAGGAACAGGCGCTGTCGGCCATCGCACGCGGCGCCGCTGTCGCGCCAGACCACGCCGGCGTGCGCACGTTGCAGGGGTACCTGGCACTGCGTGCAGGCCGCGAGGCAGAGGCGCTCCAGCACTGGCGCGTTGCGACCGCTGCCGGCGGCGACGAACGGTGGGCCACCCGCGCGAGTATCGCCCTCGCCGAATACGACGACGACACGATTCCGCAAACGCCGGTGACGTTGGACTCCGTGCGTCCGGTGCTCGGCTGATGGCGCTCGAAGGTGCGCTGCGCGATCTCGGATTGGCGGAGGTCATCCAGCTTCTCGCGGGAGGCAGGCGGTCCGGCGCGTTACGCGTCTCAGGTGGCGCAGGCGCGCGCGGCGCGATCCTCCGCTTCGCCGGTGGCGCCATTACCGCCGCGCGCTGGGACGATGAGCCGGAGCCGCTTCTCGGCGCGCTCGCGCACGCCGGTCTGATCGATGCTGACGATCGGAGCGCCGCGGCAACCTGGGCCAGCCGCCAGACGCCGCCGCGGTCGATGGTGGACGGGTTGGTCGAAACCGGGGCGATCACGTCTCGCGCCCGCGACACGGTCTCGCGCCGATTGATTGATGACCTCTGCTTCGAGCTGACCACCTTCGCCGAAGGCTCGTTCTCTTTCATGGACGGCGAGGCGGTGAGCGCGCTGGAGCCCACCACCACGTTGCAACTGTCCGGCGAGGAGCTCTTTCTCGACGCCGCCCGTCGCCGCGATGAATGGCCGGCGATCGAGCAGCGCATCGGATCGCTCGGCGCCGTACCAACCGTCGCCGACTCCGAGACCGATGGCGAGCTCGCCGTGCCGGCCGACGGCTGGCGCGTTCTGTCGTGTGTGGACGGCTGCCGGACTGTGCGTCAGGTGGCATCAGCGGCGGGAATGCGCGTCTTTGAGACTGCTCGTTGGGTGTCGCGATGGACGTCGCTTGGCGCACTCAGCCTTGACGCACACACTGCAACCAACGATGACGGCGACGCAGCGGCCGGCGTCGCGCAGCTCACCGCGCAGGCGCGCCGCGCACTGAGTGAGCAGCGGTATGAGGTGGCGTTGGCCGTGTCGCGAACCGCGATCGGTCATTCGCCACGCAATGCGGCCGCGCACGTACTGGCCGGACGGGCCCTGCTCGGATTGGGACGGTCTGAAGATTGGGCCGAGGAGGTGCGACTCGCCGTGCAGCTGGACCCGAGCCTCCCCGAGGCGCAGGAGCAGTACGGCTACGTGGCGGCCCGGTGCGGTGAGTACGGAGCGGCGCTCAACGCGTGGGATCATTATCTTGCGGCCGCACCCACCGCGCCGGACGCGGCGAAGGTGAGAATCGCTCGCGACGCTGCGGCGCAACTTCAGGACCTGATTTCCGCACATGCCTGCAGCTGACGATATCCGCCGTTGGAGCAATGAGCTCGCCACCGACCCGCAGAGCCTCGCGTTCGCGGACCTCGCCGAAGCATTGCGCCAACAAGGCGATCTTGAGACGGCCGAACGCCTCGCCGAGCGCGGCCTCGAGCGACACCCCGCGCACGCACCGGCGCTCGGCGTGCTCGCCCGGATCGCCGAATCGCGCGGCGACCTGACCGCCGCCGCCGCGTACTGGGAGCGCACCCGGTCGACGTCTCCGACGCCGTCGAATGGCGCAGCAAACGGCAGTTCGCCGTCGCCGCGCGTCAACGGCTTTGGCGACGCCGGTGCGAATGGTGGTGGCGGACGTCTGACTGGCGCCGCCTACCTCACCGCCAGCTACGCCACGGTTCCAAGCTTCTCGGCCACCCTTGCCTCGCCGCCAACGCGACCGGAGGTGGTACGGTCGCTCGTGGCTGATGCGGATGGGTTGTTGCTCGCCAGTCCGCAGCCCAGCGACGACATGGCGGTACTGGAAGCCATGGCAGCGGCAGTCGCGGGCGTCGGCGACGATGCGGCACGCGCGATGAAGCATCTGAACCTCGGCGCGTGGCATGCGCTGGTGCTCGAGACGGGTGGGGACTCGCTGGCGCTGGCACCGGCGCCTGCGGGTTCGCTGACGGTGCTCAGTGTGGCACCGCACGTTCCCATTGGACGGGTCAGAGCGCTGCTCCGACTGGCTTCGGCTCGCGCCGCCGCCGACGGATTCTGATGGACCCGATCATGGCGCGATACGACCTGGTGGTAGATGAGTTGATGCACACGGCAGGCGTGCACGCGGCGCTGATCGTCTCGCTGTCCGACGGCATCGTGGTCGACGGCAACGTGCACGTTGGTACCGACGCCGATGCGATTGCGGCGCTGGCGGCGCGACTCTACGGACGGGCCGCGCAGGCGGCGACAGCGGCCGACGGTACCGAGCCGGGGTTTCTGCACCTGGAAGGGGAGCGCGGACGCGTCTGTGCCGTGCCGCAGGGCGATCTGTTGCTGGTGACGGTGGCCGAACCGTGGGCGAATCTCGGGCTGCTCCGTCTCACCATGCGACGGCTCGCGCAGAGATTGGCGTAGTGGCGTGACCTGACGGCGTGGTACGAGCGGTCGGGAGGGTGAAGGGAAAGCAAGCTCAAGTGCCCAATCCGGTAGGTCAGTCGTCGTTGGCTGGACACCGCAGACTCATGAAACTCGATCAACGCCTCCGCTTCGAAACCTTCGTTACCGGCTCGTCCAATCGCCTCGCTGTTGCCGCTGCCAAAGCGGTGGCCGATGCGCCGGGCGTCCTGTACAATCCGCTGTTCGTGTACGGTGCGTCTGGCCTTGGCAAGACGCACCTGATGCACGCGGTCGGGCATTCCGCGCGTGACAAGCAGCCGTCACTCGGCGTCGAATATGTAGCGCTTGATGACTATATGGAGGAGTTCCATCAGGCTACCGAGGGTGGCCGGCTGGAAACCTTCAAGCGGCGCTACGAATCTGCCGGCGTGCTGCTGCTCGACGACGTCCAGTTTCTGACCGGGCGAGCTGAGGTGCAGGGCGAGCTGCTGCGGCTGTTCAACGTGCTGCAGGGCCGAGGGACGCAGATCGTGATGACCAGCGATCGCCCTCCCGATGAGATCACCGATGTCGCCGACCGCCTGCTCACGCGCCTCACGGGTGGACTGATCGTCGACGTCGGGATCCCCGACTACGAGACCCGCGTGGCCATTCTGCAGAAGCTGCACGGTGAGCGCGCCTCACGTTTTCGCGACGGCGTGCTGGAAGAGCTGGCGCGCGTGGATTTCTCAAATATTCGCGAGTTGCAGGGCGGCCTGAATCGACTGCTCGCGCATCAGGGGATGAGCGACGCCGCGATTGGGGTGGCCGATGTGCGGCGGCTGGTCGGTGCGCGCGCCACGCCGTTGGCAACGGCGGCGCTTTTCATCGACGACGCGCCGCCGACGCTGGTGCCCGGCGACTACGACACGTTCGTGCAGGAAATGGCGAGCGCGGTGGTGGAGCAGGTCGAGGAGTGGCGCCTGCGTCTGGCCGACGCAGCGTCCCGTTGGCGCGCCGAGGGGATCAGCGTGGCCGTGCTCGATCGTGCGTTGCAATTGCGTCAGTCTCCGGATGTGGAGGGGCTCCTGGCCACCTTCGGTGCGGCGGTTGAGTACCTGCGTGATCTGGAGCGCCAGGGCTCGGCTGCCGACAGCACACTCTCGGGGCACTCGATCTTCCGCGATCCGGAGCGGGTCAAGGAGGCGCACGCACTTGTGCAGCAGGCGGTGTCGTCAATCGAGCCGCCGCCACGTCCCGATGCGGCGTTCGTCTTTGACACCTTCGTGGCGGGTCGCTCGACACAGCTGGCGCTGCGCGCGGCGCACGCGGTTGTCGATACGCCGGGCACGCAGTTCGTACCACTGGTGATTGTCGGCCCGGCGGGCAGTGGGCGATCACACCTCCTTCATGCAATCGGGAACGCGCTGGTCGCATCGGGCGTGCAGACAGTGGCCTGCGTGTCCGCGGCAACGTTCGCCGAGCAGCTGATCACGGCGCTGCGCGAAGGCGCCGTGGAGAAGTGGCGTGCGCGCTACCGGAACGCGGGCGCGTTGCTGCTGGACGACATTGAAGCGATCGCTGGCAAGGAGCGCACGCAGGACGAGCTGTTTCATCTGTTCAACGCGTTGCAGAGTGCCGGTCGACAGGTGGTGCTGACGTCCACCGTCGCACCGAATCAACTTTCCACCCTTGAAGATCGCCTGCGCACGCGCTTCGCCCAGGGGTTGGTCGTGGAGCTGGGTGCCCCCGACGAAGCGCAACGCGCTGCGATCCTGTCGCGATTCTTCGAGTCGCATCACGCGAGCGTTGGTGAGGGCGTGGTGGCACGGCTCGCCGAGCGACCAGTGCGCACGGTGGGCGATGTGCTCGCGATCGCACGGCGGCTGCACGCGGCCTCGACCCTCGCCGGTGCGCCGATCACGGCTGCATTCGTGAGCGCGGAACTCGATAGCGTGAGCGCGCCTCGACGCGGCTTCAGTCATATCATGGGCGATCCGGAAAACTTTGTCCATCGGTGGCCCGATTTGACAGCACGACTCATCGAGGATTGCGAGTAATGGCCATCCGAGGCAGTCTCAGGGAAGCAAGCTTCCCCGATGTGTTGCAGATGGTGGCGTACGGTCAGATGACCGGCTGCCTGAGTATCGTCGACGGGAAGAACTTCGGCTCGGTCTTCTTTCAGAACGGGAAGATCAGCTTCGGTGCCATCGTGAACCGCCGCGATCGTCTCGGTGATTCACTGGTCAGGCGCGGTCACGTGACCAAGGAGCAGCTGGACGGTGCGCTGCGTCAGCAGGTGCAGCACCCGGGGCGGCGGGTGGGTGAGTTGCTGGTCGAGCTGGGCTTTGTGACGCGTGAAGTGGTCGAGAAGGAACTGCGTGCGCTGGTGGAGGAGGCGGTCTTCTCGCTCTTCACGTGGACGCAGGGACTGTGGACCTTCGAGAAGGATGTGCATCCCGACGGCCGCCAGCTGTCGATCGCCATCAATCCGGAATCGGTGCTGATGGAGGGCGCGCGACGGGTGGACGAATGGACACTCGTCGAGCGTCGCTTCCCGAGCTTCGACCTCGTCTTCGAGATGGACGCCGCGCGCGCCGGCGTGTCGGCTCCACTGTCGGGAGAGCTCGCTGAAGTGGCCCATCTCCTGGATGGGCGGCGGTCGATTCGCGCAGTGATCGAACGGTCCGGTCTCGGTGAATTCGCTGTCGGCAAGGCCCTCTACGAACTGGCGATGCAGGGCCTGCTGGTGGAGGTGCAGGACGCCGAAACCTCGCGCCCCGATGATCTCGATTCTGGTGCGAACAGCGCCGAGAAGTCGTTGAAGATGGGGCTCGCGCTGTCGAAAGCCGGGATGGTCGACGACGCGGCCCGTGAGTTCCGGCGCGTCGTGGAAGCGGCCCCCAACGATCCCACCGCGCGTCACCAGCTCGGGCTCCTCGCGCTCAAGCAGGGGGAGTGGGACGATGCAGTCGGCTGGCTGGAGCCGCTGGCGCAGAACGAGGACACCTCTGCCACCATCCTTCATCATCTTGCCCTCGCGTATGAAGGGGTGGGCCGCGAGTTGGAAGCGGCGCGCATGCTGGAACGCGCTGTCAGCCTTGGCACGCTCTCATCGCCGCAGGTCGAGCTCTCGCGCGCGCTTCACGCCTTCCGGCTGGGAGACTACCCGCGTGCCGAGCAGCTGCTCGCGTCGGCGCGCACACGCTTCGATGGCGATGCGCCACCTGCGGTCTGGTTCCATTACGCGTCGCTGGTGGCGGCCGCTCGCGATGACGCCGATCGGGCGCAGGCGTTGCTGGAGGAAGCCATTCGAACGCATCCGTCCGTCGGCATGTTGCATACGAACTACGCCGCGCTCATGCTCACCCGCGGCGCCCTCACCGCCGCTGCATCGGCGGTGGAGCGGGGCATGCTGCACGCCGCGAACCTCGCCCCATTCCAGAAGACAGTGGGTGATCTTGCCTTCCGTGTGGCTCGGTTTGATGACGCGATCGAAGCCTACCAGCGCGCCGTGCGCCTCGAACCGGCGCTCGGCCCTGACGTCTATCTCAAGCTTGGCGAACTGCGCTACCAGCGTGGTGAGTTCGGCGAGTCGGAGCGGTGCTGGCAACGGGTGCTGGAGCTCGATCCCGGGAACCGGCAGGCGCAGGTGAGTCTCGATGCGATCCGGCGTGCGTCGTGACGGCGCCGGCCGTCGTTCGTGGCGCAGCTGAGCGCACAGTCCCCGGGCACGTCCACGCGGAACAACTGAACGGTGCGATCACCCCCCCCGAATCGAAGCTGTCGCCGCCGGTTGTGCATTCGGTCGCAATGGGGCAGAGCGGTATCGCCCATCGCGGTGAACTTCTGCGCACCGCCGGTCTTGGCTCGTGCGTCGCGATCGTCATCATCGCGCCGGCGCAGCGCCTCGCGGTGCTCGCACACTGCATTCTTCCCACGAGGGACGATCCGAGCCAGCCCGCCGCGCGATACATCGATACTGCGGTGCCGGCGCTGCTCGCACTGCTTCGCGACGCCGGTGCTCGCGCGCCGCTCGCCGCCGTCCTTGTCGGTGGCGCATCGATGTTCCCCGGGCTCGACGGCCAATCGTCGCGCGACATCGCCGGCGACAACATCCGAGCCGCGCGACAGGCGCTCGCGAACGCGGCGATTCCGCTCCGCTCCGAAGCGCTCGGTGGCACGGTGGGGAGGTCGGTCGTCGTGGACCCGACGACCCAGCGCGTGCTTGTCCACACCATACGCTCCGGCGACCGATACCTGTGATCGCGAGTCCGCCGCAGATATTGTTGAGTTTCGTGGCTGCGCCCGACAGCGGAGCGGCCTCGCCGATCTGTAGTCGCACACCGGAGCGCACGTGACGATCTTGCCCCCCTCAGCTGACGAGGTGCTGAGTCCCCTGCGCGCGCAGGTGGATGCGTTGGCGCGCGCCATTCAGGGCGGTGAGGAGGCGAATGATCAGGGCGTGCTGCTCAAGCAGCGCATCTTCTTGCTCCATCGCACCGTGGAGCAGCACGCGCAGCTGATCGAGACGCTCGAGGGCGACGTTCGCGCGCTCGTCGAAGGGTGGAAGCAGCGGTTCGCCGGCACGGGCGCATCGTCGCTCACACCGCTCAGTTCGGCGGTAATCCCGGCCGCCGAGGTCATGTCGCCGTCATCCGCAGCCCCGGCTGCGCCGAGTGCAGCCAATGACACCGACGTACAGGTGCCACCAGCCCCTGAGCGCCGCGCACGTTCGATCACCGCATCCTCCTCCGCCGACGGCGACGAGTCGGAGAGCGCCAAGCCGCACGGTGCCGTACCGAGCTCTGGCCAGCCGCGCGTCATCGATGAGCTCAACGCCTCGACGTTCGTCGAACGGGGCTGGAGCCGGATTGCCACGGGCGATTTCGTCGGGGCAGAGGAGGCGTTGGACAAGGCGCTCCGTCTGAATCCCGGCGATGCCCACGCCGAAACGCTGCTCGGCTGGGCCCAGATGTCGCAGGGCAAGTTCGATTCAGCGATGGCGCTTTTCCAGCAGGTGCTCGATCGCGTACCCGATCATGCGCTGGCGCACATCAACGTGGGGTACGTGCATCTGCGGCGTCGCCGCTTCGATGTGGCGATTGAGCACCTGTCGCGAGCGATCGCGCTCGATTCCGATCGCAAGGCGACGCTGTACGCGCATTATTACCTGGGCCTGGTGCACTTTGAGCAGCAGCTCTACGCAGAGGCCATCGGCGAGCTGCTGAAAGCGATCGAGCTGGGGCCGAACCTCATCGAGGCCCGGTTTGAGCTGGGGCGCGTGCTCTGGTTTGCCGACCGCACCGACGATGCGATCGCCGCATGGCGGAAGGGCGCTGAAGTCAACAAGTTCAATCCATGGAGTGCGCGCTGTCGCAACATGCTGTCCACGATCGCCGATGGCGGCGCGCCGTCGCGCGTGGCGTAGGAGCGGTCGGCCACGCACTCGCCCTGCTGATCGTCGTTGCAGCGCTGTGGACTCAGACGTTGCTCGCGCAGGCGGGTGCGCGTCGATCGGATCGCGATCGGTTCACCGCGATCTGGTATCCGCCGGATTCACTTGTTGCGGATCGTCTGTTGAGCGACGCCGTCGCCCGTGACACCTTTCCCTGGTTGCCACGATCGCGTAGCAGGATCGTGATCGCGATCGCCCCCGATGCGCCCACGTTTCGCCGGTGGGTTGGCGCGGCGAGCCATCGGTGGACGGCGGCGGTGACCTTTCTCGACCGGCATCGCATCGTGATGCAAGGGCAGTTCGCAAGTGCCGATGCCGGTGACCCGCGCCAGGTGTTGCGGCATGAGCTTGCGCATGTGGCTCTCTACGACTTCCTCGGAGATCTGCCGTCGCGCTGGTTCTCCGAAGGCTACGCGAGCTACGCCGCCGGTGAAGAGCGCACGACGGGCTTCGTTGCGACGAATGCGGCATTGACGTTCCGGCAGATGCCCACGCTGGCGGCGCTCGATACGATGCTGCAGAGCCCACACGGGACGGAGGCGCACGCCGGGTACGCTCTGGCTCTGCGCGCCGTGTCCGATCTGGCAGCCAGCGATCGTGATCGTGGCCTGGCCCCGCTGTTCGCGGCCTGGAAGGAGCGCGGCAGCTTTGATCTTGCCATGCGCCGGACGAACGCACAGACGACTGAAGATTTTGAACGAGGCTGGCAACGCCGCGCGAAGTGGCAGTTCGCGTTCCTCTCGGTCGTGGCCGATACCTCGCTTGGCGGCGCAATCGTGATCGGGTTGCTCGTGCCGCCGTTCCTCAAGCGACGCCGCGCGAATCGGCGGCGGTTGCTGGAGATGCGGGACGCCGAGGCGCGATCGGAGCACGTCGCCCGTGCGGAAGCGCTCGATTCGGTGGTCCGGGGCCTGGGGCCGCCAGACCGGGATGCTTGACCGATCGGGGCGGGGTGCATACCGTGCGCATCCTATGGCAACCTCTGAAACCGCTGCACCCCGTCGGCCCCTCCTCTGGTGGGGACTCGCCGCCGCTTCGCTCGCCCTCGGCTACGCCGACCTCGCGCGTGGTGGGACAACGTTTGCACCAATTCTGCTTGTAATCGGCTACTGCGTACTCGTGCCTGTGGCAATTTTGAAGTGACTGCGGCTCGCGGTACTCGCGCCCCATCGGCGTCAAACGTTACGATCCGGTTAAGTACATACCGTATTTCAATATCGTCGGCGGTGACGCTTGCCCTCGTTACGAGCGGCGGACACTTTTCGGGGTGCGGGATGCTATCACTGCTGGCAGGGACCATCGGCTGCCTGAGTTGACAGTGAAGTCCGTCGGGCGAATAGCTCAGCTGGTTAGAGCACCTGTCTTACACACAGGGGGTCGGGGGTTCGAATCCCTCTTCGCCCACCTGCAGATTACGGGGCTGCGGCACGACGCAGCAGCTCCAGTGGCATCACCATCGTGGAGGTCGTACGTGAGCGTTCGCATTCCTCAGATCGCGCTGCTCGGGCTCATGGCTGGCACCATGTCGGTTGGAGCGTTCGCGCAGGTGACCCGCACCCCGGACCCCAACACGCCGCGCATGATGGTGCTGACGTTCCGCCATACAGGGCCACCGAATACCGGTGTTCAGGCCTCTGATGCGGTCCGCTCGCGCCTCAGCTCCGAGGTCAACTACAAGCAGCTCTGGCAGATTCCGAACACCGAGATCAATGCGGTGCTCGAGGCCTCCGGGTACAAGAAAGATGAGCCGCTGTCGTCGAACGACGCCCGCGAACTCGGGCGGCAGCTGCGCGCTGATGAGTTCGTGCAGGGCATCGTGCGACGCGAGGGCGATGTCTGGCGCATTGAAGCAACGCTCCATCTGGTGCGCGATCCATCACTGGCACAGCCGATCATGATGGTCTCTGGTCCAAAGGCCGGCGAAGCCGCCAAGCTGGTGTCGGCGGAGCTCGTCGAGGCGCGCAAGCAGCTGGTGCCTGAGAAGAACTGCGTCAACGCCGCCCGCGACAAGAACTGGGACAAGGCGATGGCGTCGGCACGTGAGGGCATCGCCCTCTATCCAAAGGCTGTGATCGCCCGCACCTGTCTGTTGAACGCCATGTTCGAAACAAAGGCCGGCGACGAGGCACAGCTGGCGATGGCAGAGGAGATCCTTGCGATCGACTCGCGCAGCCGCCGCGCACTGTCGATCGCGGGTGACATCTATCGTCGTCGCAACCTCGCCAATCCGCGCGACACGGTGAACGCGAACAAGATGATTCAGGCCTACACAGGCCTCATCGCCGCCGATCCGACGAACACCCGTCTCGTGGATGACGTGACGAAGGCGATTGCAGGCGCCGGCAACCCCGGCGTCGCGCTGCCGATCATTCGGAAGGCCGTCGAGGAGAATCCGGGCGACGCGGCGCTGATGCGCACGCAGTTCCTGGTCGAGCTGGCCGCCCGCGAAACGAAGTCTGCGATCCGCACGGGCACCGAGTTGGCAGCGCTGGACACTGCGATGGCCGACACGAGCTTCTACTTCCGGATGGCGTCTGCCTATCAGGCCGACAGCCAGCCGGCGAAGGCCGCCGAGGAAATCGCCAAGGGCGTGGAGAAATTCCCGGAGAACGCGAGTCTCCTGGTCTTCTCGGCGCAGGCCCAGCGCGCTGCCGGTCAGCTTCAACAGGCGGTCGAGACGCTCAAGAAGGCTCTGGTACTCGATGCGAATGTTGAAAGGGGCCAGCTGCAGATGGCACAGCTCTACTACGAGCTCAAGAAGCCGGATAGTGCCTACGCCGCGTTGGTGCTGGCCGATAAGGGCATCGACAGCACGCTGGTCGGTGACGTGGCCCTCGATCTTGGCAACAAGGCGCAACGCGAGTTGAAGCCCGAAACGTCCACCGATGCCGACTACACGGGCGTGATGAATTTCCTCACCCTCGCGGATCTGAATGCAACGAGCCCCGAGCGCCGCCAGCAGGCCAAGTTCCTGATTGGCGCCGTCGCCCTGCGCCGCGGTCAGGCTCTCCTGAAGGCGGGGGCGGATTCAAAGAACTGCCAGATGGTGAAGCAGGCTGGCGAGCAGTTCGCGATTGCGCAGGTGAACGTGCCGGCCGGCGGGCGTTTCGCACCGCAGGTCGCGGGACAGTACATGACGGCCCTCGGCCAGCTGTTGCCGATCGCCACGCAGGCCGAAAAGGCGATCTGCAAGCCGTAATGCGGCGCAACCAGGCCGCCCAGATTGGCGGCCTGGTCCGCTGAAGTCGTCGCTGTTCATCGCGCCCACTCTCTTCGGACAGTGGGCGCGTTTGGCATTTGACGCATCACACAAGACCACGCACGCAGCGTTGTGTGCACCATTGTGCGCATCTGTAAGGCCGGTGCCAGAGGCGCGTCACCGACGATCGACAATGAAGGGGACTGAGACTTTCGGCACAGTGCGCTAGATTGCCGTCGTCGCCACCCGCCAACTCGCCGAATGATCGCTGCTCCCACGCCGAACGCCACGCTCGCCTTCGCCACGCCTTACCACGCTCCGGTGCTGGTGCACGCGGTGCTCGAGGCGTGTGCCAGTGCCCGTACGGTGCTCGATGGCACGCTGGGCGGTGGTGGGCACACCGCCGCGCTGCTCGAAGCGGGTATGCACGTGACGGCGCTCGACCGCGATCCCGCAGCGATTGCCGTTGCGTCGGATCGCCTGCGCGCCGATCTCGATCGCGGGGCACTCGAGATCGTGCAGTGCAACTACGCCGACCTCAATGCGCTACCCGGGATGGCCGGGCGAATCTTCGATGCGATTCTGCTCGATCTCGGCGTATCGTCGCGGCAACTCGACGACGACTCGCGCGGCTTTTCGTTCCGCATGGGTGCGCCGCTCGACATGCGCATGGACGTTCACGGGATGAGCGCAGCAGAGTGGCTGAACTCGTCCGACAGCGACACGCTGGTGCAGGCGTTTCGCGAGTACGGCGACGAGCCTCGCGCGCGCAAGCTGTCACGGGTGATCGCCGATCGGCGCGAAATGCGTCCATTTGCCGTCAGCGATGACTTCGTCAACGCCATCCGTGCAACGCTCGGCCCACGCTCCGGCCCCTCGGATTTCGCCCGACTCTTTCAGGCGCTTCGAATCGCCGTCAACGACGAGTTGGCGGGACTCTCGCGAGCGCTGCCTCTGTTGCGTGACCGACTTGCACCCGGCGGCCTGTTTCTCGTCATGGCGTACCACTCGGGTGAGGATCGTCTGGTCAAGCACGCCTTCCGCGAGTGGAGTACTCGCTGCACCTGTCCACCCCGCGTGCCGTTCTGTCAGTGTGACGGCGTTGCGCTCGGCACGCTGCACACACGCAAGGCCATTGTCGCCGACGTCGGCGAGATTGCGCTCAACCCCCGCGCCCGCAGCGCGCATCTTCGCATATGGCAACGCGCCGAGTAGCCCCGCCGCGGCGCCGTGGGCGCACCACGGTATTCCTTGCGCTGACCGGCTTTCTCATCGTGACTGTGTCTGTGGTCGCGAGGCGGTCGTGGGGACGTTCGCTGCAGCGTGATCTGACCGCGATCGAGCGCACACGGACGCAGCTCGGTGGAGAGGTCGTCAAGCTGCAGGCCGACATTCGATCGGCATCCAGCCGTAACCGACTCGCACCCCTCGTGGAAAGCACACTGGGCATGCGCGTGCCATCCGATACGCAGGTCACGGATCTGCAGGTCACAGAGGTGCCTCGTGTCGCTCCGTGAACGGATCGGCGGTCTGCGCGACCGATTCACGCTCGTTGAATGGGGCGTGGCGCTTTTTGCGGTCGCGATCCTGGCGAAGGCGGCGCATGTGCAGCTGCTCAATGGCAGCAAGTGGGCCGACCGGGCCGCGCGGCAGCAGACACGACTCGAGCGACTCCCTGCGCCGCGCGGGCGGATGATCGACGCCACCGGGATGCCGCTGGTCGAGAGTCGGCAGCTGGTGTCGTTCAATGTCGCGCCGAAGCAGGTGCGTCGCGAAGATCGCCAGCTGCTCGCGCGCACGCTGGCGAGTCTTCGCGCCCCGCAGCCGTACGCACGCCGGGCGTTGGATACCTCACGAAAGTGGGTCAATCTGCCGGGGCGATACCCCGTCTCCGATGCCGGACCACTGATTGGCATGCGCGGCGTGTACGCGAACTACGAGATGGCGCGGCTGATGGCGATTCAGTCGCGCGGCGTGCGTGCGGTCGTCGGCGGTCTGGATGGCGACCACGCCATCAGCGGGCTCGAACTCGCGCTCGATTCGCTGCTTCAGGGCGTGACGGGGACGCGACAGTTGATCAAGACGGGACGAGGTGAACGGCTGGAATCGCCCGATGCGCCGATGATCGCGCCGGTGTCAGGCAGCGAGTTGACGCTGACGATCAACTACGGCGTGCAGGACATCGCGGAGCAGGCGCTCGATCGCGCGGTCACCGCGAACGCCGCCGACGGCGGTGATGTGGTGGTGCTCAATCCGCGTACCGGCGAGATCGTTGCGCTGGCGAGCCGAACCCGGAATGGTGTCATCACCAAACTCACCGCCGTCACCGATCCCTATGAGCCCGGCTCCACACTCAAGCCGTTCATCGTGGCGCAGCTCCTTGCCGACGGACGAACACGCCCCGACGAAGTGATCAACACATTCAATGGTTTGCTCAACTATCGCGGAATTCGCAAGATCACCGATGCGCACATTGCTCCACGCATGAGCGTGACCGAAGTGCTCGCGCAGTCGAGCAACATCGGCATCGTGACGCTTCGCGATCGGATGTCCAACCGCGAACACCACGATCTGCTGCGCAATCTCGGTTTTGGTGCGTACACAGGTCTGTCGTATCCCGGAGAGTCCCCCGGCCGCCTCCGTGCGTTTGGGCGTTGGGATCGTTACACCCCGTCGTCGATGGCGATGGGTTACGAGCTCACCGTGACGCCGCTCCAACTCGCGCTGGCCTATGGCGCCATCGCGAACGATGGCCTCTTGATGGAGCCAACGCTCGTGCGTGAGATTCGCGGCGCCGACGGGGTTCTTCGGTGGCGGCACCAGCCGCGAATCGTGCGACGCGTCTTCTCACCAGCCGTTGCGCGTGCGATGCGCGAAGTGCTGAAGCACACGATCACCGAGGGGACCGGAAGGAGCGCGTCACTGACGAAGTTTGAGTTGGCCGGGAAATCCGGTACCACCAAACTGTTGCGCGATGGCAGTTACAACTCGGGCGACTACACGGCCAGCTTCGTGGGACTGTTTCCGGCCGATGCACCGCAGCTCGTGATCCTTGCCAAGCTGGATCGGCCGCGCGGCGGGCAGATCTACGGCGGCATCGTGGCGGCGCCGATTCTGAAGGCGATCATCGAGGGGGCGTTCGCCTCCACCCGGACGGCGATCGATCGGCGCGCGCTGGCCACACAGGTCGTGGCGTCGCCGATTCGCCCCGACTCCGTCGTCGATTCCGCGTCCACGCCGGCGGTTGCCGCGCCGGTTCGCGCACCGCGGCGGGCGCGTACAGAAGTGGCAGAGGGCGCCGTGTCGTATGTGATGGCAATCGCTCCCTCGGCGCCCGCAGCGTCGCCGCCACCGGTCATGGCGCGCACGATTCCCAGTGTGGCCGGGCTCTCCATGCGGGATGCGCTCCTGGTATTGCACCAGGCGGGCTTCCGTGTCGTCGTCGACTCTGCTGCGGCCGCTGGAACATCACCGGAATCGGGGACGAGCGCGCTCCCCGGATCGGCAGTGCGACTGCATCGCGCACCGTGACCGCGATGATTGCCTCCTCCGTAATCATCGCCGCGCTGCGTCGCGCGTCGCTCCTTGTCGACGTGCGCGGCACATTACCGGCGTCGTTCGACACGATCACGGATGACAGTCGGTACGTGCAGCCAGGCACGCTCTTTGTGGCGGTGCAGGGCAGCGCGCGCGACGGTCACGCCTTTCTTGCCCAGGTGGCGGAGCGGGGGGCGACGGCCGCCATCGTTGCCGACGCAACGGCAACCGCGCTGCCGGCATTGGTCGTCACCGACACTCGTCGTGCCGTCGCAGTCGCGGCCGCCGCGTGGTACGGCGAACCGGCGCGTCACCTCCACCTCGTCGGCGTGACGGGGACCAACGGCAAGACCACGTCGACGAGCATGCTGCGTCACCTCCTGTCCACCGAGAAGCACGCAGTGGCATCGATTGGTACGCTTGGCGTATTGGTCGGCTCCGAGGGCGATGTGCACCCAGGTGGCAGCGGACTGACGACACCGGGGCCGATCGAGCTGCAGCGGCTGCTGCGCGAGCTGGTCGATGGTGGTGTGCAGTGGGTGGCGATGGAAGCCAGCTCCCATGCGTTGCACCAGCACCGCCTCGACGGCGTACTCTTTGACGCGGCGCTCTTTACAAACTTTACGCGCGATCATCTCGACTATCACGGCTCGATGGAGGCGTACTTCGCGGCCAAGGCGATCCTGCCCGAACTGCTGAAGCCCGACGGCCGCGTGATCATCAACGCCGACGATCCGGCGTGGCGAAACCTTCCGTCGGTATCGCAGCGCGTCACGCGGTACTCCATTGGGGCCAACGTCGCTGATGTGTACGCGCGAAAGACTGTCTTCACACCGCAGGGAAGCACCTTTACCCTTCACGCGCCAGCGACGGATGCAGTGAAGGTCACGCTGCCGCTCCTCGGCGATTTTCAGGTGGAGAACGCCGTCGGTGCCGCAGCGGTGGCGATTGCACTCGGTGTTTCTGCCTCGCGCGTGGCCGAGCGACTGTCGTCCATGCCGCAGGTCTCGGGGCGGCTGGAGCGGCTGAGTGTGTCGCCGGCAGTGCTGCGCGACTACGCGCACACGCCCGACGCGCTCGAGCGCGCCCTGCGTTCGGTGCGCCCGTTCGCCAGCGGGAGAGTGATCGTCGTCTTCGGGGCCGGTGGTGACCGCGATCGCGGGAAGCGACCGTTGATGGGCCGGGTGGCCGCCGACAACGCCGACATCTGCATCGTCACCAGCGATAATCCGCGCACCGAAGATCCGGAACGGATTCTCGATGATATTCTCGCTGGAATGCCCGGCGATCGGGCGGCACGCGTCGAGGATCGGCGCGCAGCAATCACCGCAGCAATCACGATGGCCGGACCCGATGATCTGGTGCTGCTCGCCGGAAAGGGTCATGAGACCTATCAGATTCGTGGGACCACCAGCCATCCGTTCGATGAGGCCGAGATCGTGACCGCTCTCACGTCGCCTGCATGACCAGCGCACGCATTCCGCTCGCGAGCGACGTGCCGTTCACCACTACCGGCCGCGCCTTCTGGACGATGGATCGTGTTGCGCAAGCGCTCGCCACCTGTGCCGATGGACCGCTCCCGGCCGGCGCTCGCGAGTTCCTCGCCGTCAGCACCGACACGCGCACGATCGCGGCAGATACACTCTTCGTTGCGCTGGTCGGGGATCGCTTCGATGCGCATGAGTTTCTCGGCGTTGCCGTGGCCGCAGGTGCCACCGCACTGGTCGTCAGCGATCCGATCCGCGCCGCGGGCCTCGGTGTCGCGGTCTACGTGGTGCCCGATACCCGCATCGCACTCGGCGCACTGGCGCGATATCGCCGGCAGGCCTGGGGCAAGCCGGTCATTGCCGTGGGCGGATCGAACGGCAAGACCAGCACCAAGGCCATGCTCACGGCGATGCTCGCCGGCGCCTACGACGTGCATGCGACGCCGGGTAACCTGAACAATGAAATCGGTGTGCCACTCACCCTGCTGGCGCTGCCCGACGATGCCGATGTCGCGGTGATTGAAGCCGGGACCAACAGCCCGGGCGAGATTGCGCGCCTGCGCGCGATCATCGCACCGGATGTGACGGTGATCACCTCGATCGGTGAAGAGCACCTCGAAGGATTTGGCGATATCGCGGGCGTGCTGCGTGAGGAGCTGACGCTGACCGTCGGCGTACCGGTCGTGGTCACATCGAGCGAACATCCCGAGGTCGCGGCCGGTGTGCCGGGCGATGGACAGCAGGTGGTCGTTGCCGGCCTCGACTCGGGGCATATGCAACCGCTTGCCTGGGCGCTTGGTGTGGATGGGAGCGGAACGCTCACGTTCAACGATGGAGCGCTGCGCATTCCGCTCAAAGGAGTGCACAACCTGCGCAATGCGATGCTGGCGGTGACTGTCGCGCGCGGGTTTGGCGTCTCGCTGGAGCAGATGCAGTTCGGGCTCGAACGCATGACGCAGCCTGCCATGCGCGTGGCGATCGAGGGCGTCGGCGAGGCGTTGCTGATCAACGATGCCTACAATGCGAATCCCCCCTCGATGCGTGCCGCGCTCGATCTGCTCGAGGCGGTCGGTACGGCTCAGGGGCGTCCCCTCGTGGCCGTGCTCGGGACGATGCGCGAACTTGGGCTTCGGGCCGACGCCCTGCACGATGACCTGGCGCGTGATGCCATTCGTCGACCGCTGGCGTTGATTGTCGGAATAGGCGACTTTGCCGATGCGTTCCGTCGCGTCGCACCCAACGATGCCAGACTGATTCTGGTGGATGATGCGCCGCTCGCTGCATCCGGGCTGCTCTCACGTGCACCACGCACTGCCGCCATTCTGCTCAAGGGATCGCGCGGCGTCAGGCTCGAACGCCTCGTTGATCCGATCACCGTCTGGGCCACTTCGGCCACCTGACCCGCGACCGCCACTCGACGTGCTGTTTCACCTCCTCACACCGTTACAACCGTACTGGGAACCGTTCCGGCTGATCTACTACATCAGCTTCCGGGCGGTCGGTGCCGCGGTGACTGCACTGCTGATGGCGTTTCTCGTCGGGCCCGTGATTCTCGCGCGCCTTCGGTCGATGGCGCTGCATCAGGTGGTGCGTGAAGGCACGCCCGATTCGCACAAGGTCAAGGGGACGACGCCCACCATGGGAGGGCTGATCATCCTCGCCGCCACCATCGTACCCACGCTGTTGTGGGCCAAGCTGAACAACCGATACGTGCTGCTGGCGCTGGTTGTGATGGCATGGATGGGTGGCATCGGGTTTCTTGATGATTACCTCAAGCTTCGTCAGAAGCGCCTCGGTGTGAAGAATGAAGGATTGGTCGAGCGCTACAAGTTGGCTGGGCAGGTCGTCATCGGGGTGGCGCTCGGACTCTATCTGTGGCTCGATCCGATCAGCACGCTCCCGGGCGCATCCACCACGCTGCCGTTCTTCAAGTATGTGCTCATCGTGCCGATCTCACTGGGCTTCGCCTGGCTGTACGTACCGTTCGTGACGTTCATCCTGACCGGCGCCAGCAACGCAGTGAACTTCACCGATGGTCTGGATGGACTTGCTGCCGGGCTCTGTGCCATTGCTGCAGTCACGTTCGCGATCTACGCCTACGCCATGGGACGCATTGACGTCAGCAGCTACCTCCAGCTGTTCTACCTCCGCGGTGCCGGCGAGCTGACGATTTTCTGCGCCGCGATGTTCGGGGCGCTGATCGGCTTTCTCTGGTTCAACGCCTATCCCGCGCAGGTGTTCATGGGCGACACGGGTTCGCTGGCGCTGGGCGGTGCCATCGGCGCCGTCGCCATTCTGTTGAAGAGCGAGTTCCTGCTGGCGATCGTCGGTGCGGTGTTCGTCGCCGAGGTGGTGTCTGTCATCCTGCAACGCTCGGTCTTCAAGTACCGCAAGAAAAAGTTCGGGCTCGAGTTCGCGCAGAAGAACCGCGTCTTTCTGCGAGCGCCGCTGCACCACCACTTCGAGATGAAGGGGTGGCCGGAAACGCAGGTCGTCGTCCGCTTCTGGATCATCGGGATCCTCTGCGCGTTCCTTGCGCTGGGCACCCTCAAACTGCGATGATCGGCCACTCCGCGGCAATCGTCGGTGGCAGCGCGCGCGAGGTCGCCGTCATCGGACTGGCGAAGTCCGGCGTTGCAGCAGCCCGCTTGTTGCGGCGCGATGGATTGACGGTGTACGCCTCCGACGGCGGTCAGTCGGCCACTGCAAATGCCAACGCCGACAGCCTGCGCGCGATCGGGGTTGACGCGCACACCGGTGGCCACGACCTGTCACGCATCGCCCGAGCGGCCTTCGTGGTGGCGAGTCCCGGCGTGCCACCAACGGCAGCGCCACTGGTCGCCGCGCGTGATGCCGGCGTGCCGGTCGTTGGAGAGATGGAAGTCGCACTCCGCGCCATGCCAGCGTTGCAGTACATCGCGACGACCGGGACGAACGGAAAGACGACCGTGACTGCGATCATCGGCCATCTCCTGCGTGCGCTGGGCCGCGATGCGGTGGACGCCGGGAACATCGGAACGCCGCTCGCCGAGTTTGCGCTGCACGAGCCGCAACCACAGTGGGCGGCACTCGAATGTTCGAGCTTTCAGCTGCACGACACTCCACACATCGCCCCAACGGTGGGGGTCGTGACCAATCTCAGCCCCGATCACCTCGATCGATACGCGACGCTGGGCGACTACTACACCGACAAGGCCAGGCTCTTCGCCAATGCGACACCGTCGTCGCGCTGGGTGCTGAACGGCGATGACCCCCAAGTGATGTCGCTCTGGGCGCGGCTTTCCCATGTCGGCGATCTGCCCGGCACCACCTTCACCTTCCGGTCAGGCGCGCCTGCCGACGCCTGGTACGAGCCTGCGACGGCCACACTCCACGCGCTCGGTGCACCACTCCTGCAGCGCGCAGAACTCGGATTGGTCGGCGATCATAACGTCGCCAATGCGCTCACCGCCGCACTCGCGGTCATGACGTCGCACCAAGATCACGCCACGACGCACGCTCGTCGCGTGATCGCCGATGCGCTCCGCACCTTTCAGGCGCTGCCGCATCGACTCGAGCCGGTGCCAAGCGACGATGGCAAGCGGTGGCTGAACGACTCCAAAGCCACCAACGTCAGCTCCACACTGGTGGCGCTTCTCGGGATGACGCAACCGTTCGTGCTCCTCCTCGGCGGTCGCCACAAGGGCGAACCGTACACCGCGCTGGCGGCGCCGTTTGCGGCTTTCGGAAAATCGATCATCGCATACGGCGAGGCAGCCACCGAAATCGTGAGCGATCTTGGCGGGCTGGTCACCGTGGAGCGTGTGGATGGTTCGTTTGACGACGTCGTCGTGCGCGCCCGCGAACTCACCAATGTCGGTGACGCCGTGCTCCTGTCACCGGCCTGCTCCAGCTACGACATGTTCCGGAATTACGAAGAGCGCGGCGCGGCCTTTCGCGCGCTGGCACGCGGCGTGTGTCCATGACGGCGGCGGTCACGGTTGAAGTCGTCCGCGAACGTTGGCGGATGGGCGTCGAATCGCGCGCGCTGCTGATGATCACCGCCATCCTGCTCGTGTTCGGTCTGGCCACGGTCTACAGCGCCACCGTCATCGTGGCGCAGCAGAAGAACCTGACGGCTTCGTACTACCTCGTTCGGCAACTGGTCGGTGCCGCCACCGGGATCGTGGCTTTCGCGCTCTGTGCGAAGCTGGACGCTGAGCGGTATCGAGCGTACGCATGGCACATCATGATCGCCGCGATGGTGATGATGCTGGCGGTATTGCTCCTGTCACCGGCTGTGAACGGCTCGAGGAGGTTCCTGTTCAGTCACGCCGTACAGCCGTCTGAGTTTGCGAAGGTGGCGGTGATCCTCTGGACCGCCATGCTCGCGGCCAAGAAAGGCGATCAACTTCGGCGGCTGGGGAAGGGACTGCTGCCGTTCTTTGCCGTGAACGGCACACTCGCGCTCCTCGCCATCCTCGAGCCCGACGTCTCCGTTGCGCTGTTTTACATGGCGCTCATGGGAGCGATGCTCTTCATCGCAGGCGCCCGGGTGGGCCACTTCCTCCTGATCGGGATCCTGGTCATCCCGCTGGCCTGGGGTCGCATGAACGGGTATGTAAAGTGCCGCATCGCCGACTGGCACGATGGTCCCATGGCGGTGGGGTGCGCGCAGGACATCGACCTCCAGACCCGTCAGTCGATGATTGCGATCGGGTCCGGCAAGGTGTTCGGCGTCGGTTTCGGTGAAGGGCGTCAGCAGAGTGGCTTCCTCCCCTTCCAGTACACCGACTTCATCGGCTCGAACGTCGGCGAAGAGTGGGGCTTCGTCGGCATCCTCGCCGTCGTGGCGCTCTTCGGCGGGTACGCCTGGCTCGGCTTCCGGATCGCGCGCGATGCGCGAAGTCAGTTTCTGCAGCTGGTTGCGGTCGGGCTGACGCTCGCGACGGTCACCACCGCATTCGTCCATCTGGCCGTGATCACCGGCCTCTTTCCGAACACCGGTCTCACGCTGCCGTTCATCTCGTATGGTCGGAGCAACCTGCTGATCTCGCTGGCCATGACAGGAATCCTCGTCAACATCGGGAGCACTCGCGAGCGCGTCTATAGCGACGCGCTCCCGGACCCAATCCTCGGTATCGGCGACCGCTGATGACGTCAGCGGGCACCTTTTATATCGCGGGCGGCGGAACGGGGGGCCACCTGTACCCCGGGATCGCGATCGCCGAAGCGTTGGTGGCCCAGCGACCGAATCTTGACGTCATGTTTCTTGGCGCTCAGCGTGGCATCGAGCGGACAGTTCTGCCGACAACACGCTGGCGGCATCAGCTGCTCGATCTCCACCCGCTCTATCGGAGCGAGCCGTGGCAGAATTGGAGAACGGTGCGCGGGCTCGCAAGCGCATATGGAAGCATCGATGCGCTCGCCAGGCGGAGTACGCCGCTCGGAGTGCTCGGCACCGGGGGATACGCCGCCGGAGCCCTGCTCGGCTACGCGCGTCTCAACGGGCTTCCGTACTTTCTTCAGGAGCAGAACGCGTACGCCGGATTGACCGTCCGCCTCTTCAGCCCGGGGGCACGCGCCACCTTTCTCGGCTTCCCTGAAGCGGTGCAGACGCTCCCAGCCAGCGGTCGACCGCAGTCTCTCGTCACCGGCAATCCGATCACCCCGCCTCCGTCGCCCCTTACAGACCGGGCAGAGGCCCGGCGCCGTTGGGGCTTTCCACCGGAGACCGGGCACGTGCTCCTCATCTTCGGCGGGAGCCAGGGTTCGCGCGCCATCAACGATGCGATCGGTGCGTGGATCACGAACGGCTTACCGGTTGGGTGGGGGGCGATCTGGGTCACGGGATCGAACGAACATGTGCGATTCGCTCACCTGAACGGCGGTCGAATTCGGGTGGTCGGTTACCAGAACCCGATGTCCGATGCCTACGCCGCCGCGGAGCTCGCCGTCTCTCGAGCGGGGGCAATGTCCACCGCCGAGCTTTGCGCGTGGGGCATTCCGATGATACTGATTCCACTGCCAACCGCCGCAGCGGACCATCAGTCGCAGAATGCCGACGCGCTGGTCGGTGCCGGCGCCGCGCGTGTTGTGCGGCAGAGCGCGCTCAGTGCCGGCGAGCTCGCCGATGCGTTGACTGCTATCGCTTCGAATACAGCGCTTCTCGTCGAGATGGGCAGGGCGGCGCGCGGCAGAGCGCGAACTGACGCAGCTCAAGTCATTGCCCAACATATTCTTAGTTCACTGAACCTCACGTAGGATCGAGCTCTAGCCATGGCCGTTGATTCAGCGACAAGTGACAGGATGCGCAACGATGCGTTGCGGATCTTTACGCACCCCGATCCTCGACCCGTTCACTTCGTCGGGATTGCGGGAGCGGGGATGAGCGCGCTGGCCGAACTCTTTGCGCGTCGCGGAATCGCCGTCACGGGCAGCGACATGAGTACAGCCGGCAACGCCGATCTCGAAGCGCTTGGCATCACCGTGCACCGAATACACTCGGCGGGTTTCGTCACGGGCGCGCAGGCTGTGGTTGCGTCCTCGGCAATTCCGGCGCAGCATGTCGAGCTAGTCGCCGCGGCAGAGCTCGGCCTGCCGATCATCCGGCGAGCGGAGGCGCTGGGTGCGGCCGTGGCAGGAATGCAGATCGTTGGGATCGCCGGCACGCATGGCAAGACGACCACCACAGTCATGACCACCGAAGCGCTCGCGGGGACCACTGCGTCGCCAACCGGGATCGTTGGCGGCAGAGTACAGCGGTGGGGTGGAAACCTTCGATGGGGCGGCGGCAATACAGTGGTCGTCGAAGCCGACGAGTACGATCGCTCGTTCCTTGCGCTGCATCCGACCGTCGCCGTGGTCACCAACGTCGAAGCCGATCACCTCGATGTCTACGCCGATCTGGACGATATCATTCGGACTTTCGAGGCTTACCTCGCAGACGCCAAGGGAGTGGTCATCTGCGCCGATGACGTCGGAGCGGACTCGCTGAGGCTCCCCGATTCCGCCGAAGTGATTCGGTACGGGATCAATCACACGACGGCGGCCCGTCTCGTGGGTATCGCGACGGCCGAGGGCGTGCAGGTCATCTTCGACGGCGCTCCGTTGGGGGAGCTTCGTCTGAAGGTTCCGGGTGATCACAACCGACGCAACGCACTCGCTGCACTCGGCGCCGGCCTGCTGCTCGGCTATGCGTTCGATCATCTGCGCACTGGACTCGAGGCGTTTTCGGGCGTCGAGCGGCGCTTCGAGAGGAAGGGTGAACAGCGCGATGTTCTCGTCATCGACGACTACGCGCACCACCCGACCGAGGTCCGCGCCACGCTCGACGCCGCCCGTGCTGCGTTTCCGGGTCGCCGAATCGTGGCGCTCTTTCAGCCCCACCTCTACTCGCGCACGCGTGACTTCGCCGCCGACTTCGGCGATGCCCTCGCACAGGGCGCGGATGTGATCGCGCTCACCGAGATCTACAAGGCGCGTGAGCAGCCGATCGACGGTGTGACATCGCAGCTGATCGCTGCCGCGGCGACGCGTTCCGGGAAGATCGTCGACTGGATCGGTGCACGCGCGGATGCGACCGCTACGGTTCTGAAGCTGGTGCGGCCGGGCGATGTGGTGATCACGATGGGTGCCGGAGACATCACGCAGGTCGGGCCCGAGCTGCTGGCAGCGCTGGCCGGAGCGCCCTCGTGAGCGCGGCCGAAGACGGGAGCAACGCTGGCGACTCCAGCTCCGGTCTCACCGTGAAAAAGCTGGCCGGTCGCGGTGCGGTTGTGGCCGCGTTGTGCGTCGCGCTGTTCTGGGGTACGCCACGACTGCTCGGCCAACTCGACTATTTCCACATCCAGACCGTGCAGCTCGAAGGGGCGCGTTTCCTCACCCCCACAGCTGTCGTCGCGGCGCTCGGCACCGACACATCGGCCAGCGTCTTTGACGACCCCGCACGGATTCGCGCCAAGGTCGAAAGCATTCCCCTCGTCGCCCGCGCGACTGTGGACCGGAGACTCCCTGGAACGCTCGTGGTCTCGATCGTCGAGCGCATACCGGTCGCACTGGTACCCACCAAGGAGGGGTTCCGAGGCGTGGACTCGTCGGGAACTCGACTCGGCATCGATCCCGCGATCACAACCTTTGATGCCCCAGTGGTGCTGCCGCCGCTGGCATCGCGCGATACGGTCGCCGACCGGCGGCTGTTCAATCTGCTCGGGACGCTCCGCGTTCAGGACCCCGCGCTCTTCGATGCGATTGTCGAAGCGCGGCGGGTCTCGGCGACGGAGTGGCAACTGCGAACCACGCGTCAGCTGGTGCGTGTGTCGTCACAGGTGACGCCAGCGCGGTTGGCAGACATCTTTCCTGTTGAGCAGGATCTCGCCCGCCGCCGCATTCGCGCGGTCGAGCTGGACCTGCGGTACCGCAACCTCGTCATCGCCCGACTCCCATGAGTTCTGATCGTCTTGTCGCCGCGCTCGACATCGGCTCCGCCTACACGACCGCGCTGATCGCGGAAGTCACCGGTGAGCTTCCCAGACGCCCCAAACTCAAGGTGCTGGGCGTCGGAACCGCCCGTACCGCTGGATTCAGGCGTGGGGTCGTGTCCGACATCGAGGAGACCACCCGCTCCATCGCGCAGGCACTCGGCGATGCGGAGCGGATGGCTGGTCAACGAGTCGAGTCGCTCTACGTCGGAATCGCCGGCGAACATGTCCAGACCATGACCAGTCAGGGCATCGTCGCGGTCAGCGGTGATGAGATCACCCGCGCCGATGTCGATCGCGCCAACGAAGTCGCGCGCGCGCAGTCGATCCCGCGCGAACGCGAGTTGCTCCACGCCATTCCGCAGGAGTACACCGTCGACAAGAACCTCGGTGTTCGCGATCCCGTCGGCATGGTTGGAATGCGCCTGGAGACCGAGATGTACCTCGTGACGGTTGGCGCATCGCCCGCCAACAACATCCGCAAAGCGGTTGAGAAGGCGGGCTACAAGACGAAGGACCTGGTCCTCGCACCGCTCGCCAGCGCCCTCGCGACCCTCACGGAAGACGAGAAGGAACTCGGGGTCGTGCTGATCGAGATGGGCTCGGGGACGACCGATCTGGCCGTCTTTCTGGAAGGGAAGATTCGCCACGTGGCGACCATCAACCTCGGTGGGCAGAATGTCACGGCCGACATCATCCACGGGCTCGGGGTGGCTCCGGCGGACGCAGAGCGGCTGAAGGAAGAGTTTGGCTGCGCGTACGAGCCGATGATTCAGCCTGGGCAGTTCATTACCCTGCCGAGCACGGTGACGCAGGGGGATCGCCAGATCCCGTACGAACTGTTGGCGCACATCATTCAGCAGAGAACAGACGAAATTTTCGACCACGTGCAGCGCGACCTCGAGCGCGCCGGCTTTGCAAAACAGCTGAATGCTGGAGTGGTCGTGACGGGCGGAGCTTCTGTCACCGCGGGTATTGCTGAACTGGCGTCGGACATCTTCGGCCAGACGGTGCGAATCGGCTCGCCGACCGGCGTCGACGGGCTGATCGAAGCTGCCAGCGCGCCGAGGCATAGCTGCGTCGTTGGGTTGGCTCAGTTTGCCGCCGGTCGGGTGGCCATCGCGTCGATGCTTCAACCCACGACCACCGGCAAACGAGCCAGCTCGGCAACCCCGGCGGGAATGAATCAGATCGTTGGCAAGCTCAAGGAGTGGTTTCAGGACTTCTTCTGATCGAGCAGGGGAGTGGCAGCGCGGCGGATGTCAGTCGCCGTCCCGCCCACCGCAGGTGCTGTGCGCGAGCTTCTCGTGCAGCCCAAAACGGTTGGCAGCATGTGAATGATGCAGTGAAACGCGAACAACATGATCGGTCGAGGCGCCCGGAATCTGACGATTCTCGGCGCCTTTTTCGTCGCGCTCGACGCGAATGGGGTTGCTGACGAGAGGCCATGGAAAAAGGCACGCGAATCCAAACAAGCACGGGCACGACGCACCCTTCAACTCGTGAGTCGCGGCAAAGGCGATAAGCTGTCATAGTGGTTCGGGGCAAGATTCAGCCCCGGGAAGCGTGAGAGTGAGACTCGTATGCGTACGTCATCGTCGGTAGTGGAACGCGAGGTCGGGCATGCTAAGTGTTGCTGGAGAATGCCCTTGGGTGGCCTCGCGATGTTTCCTGCGCGATGTTCAAGCGGGATCGGCATCTGCGATCACGTCTTCCCGGCGAGATATGGCGCTGCGTTGCGCTCGTTGCTATACTCTCAGCCTGTCCGCGCCGTCGCGGGGGAACGTGTCTCCGAGCCAGCGTGATTTGATGATGTTTTTTCTGCCGGCCGGCCGGTCTCCCTTCAGTCTCTCCGCGGAGCGCAGCGCCTCATGTCCGCCATGATCTTCGAGCTCGAGGAACGCAATTCATCCAATGCCGTCATCAAGGTGATCGGTGTGGGTGGTGGTGGCGGCAACGCCGTCAACCGTATGATCGAGGAACATCTGAGTGGGGTGGAGTTCATCTCCGTCAACACCGATGCACAGGCTCTCAGCAACTCGCGTGCAGACGTCAAGCTGCAGATCGGGAAGAACCTGACGAAGGGACTTGGCGCTGGTGCCCGTCCCGATGTTGGACGTCAGTCGATCGAGGAGAACCGTGAGGAGGTCGCGCGGATGGTCGCCGGCGCTGACCTCGTCTTCGTCACATGTGGGATGGGTGGCGGTACGGGTACCGGCGCAGCGCCGGTCATCGCCGAGCTCGCCCGTGAGTCCGGAGCCCTGACCGTTGGTATCGTGACCAAGCCTTTCCTCTTCGAAGGCCGGAAGCGGATGCGTCAGGCTGAGCTCGGTATCAGCGAACTGCGAAAGCATGTGGACACGATGATCATCGTGCCTAACGAGCGACTGTTGGCGGTGGTCGGCCGAGGGATGCCGTTCCAGGATGCATTGAAGAAGGCGGACGAGGTCCTGCTGCAGGCAACCGCCGGTATCTCGGGCATCATCAATACGTCGAGCACGATCAACGTCGATTTTGCCGACGTTCGCACCGTGATGCAGAACGGCGGCTCTGCGCTGATGGGATCGGGTATCGGTCGCGGTGAGAATCGTGCCATGGAGGCGGCGCAGCAGGCCATCGCCAGCCCGCTTCTCGACAGCGTGTCGATCACGGGAGCCCAGTCGGTCCTGATCAACATCGTCGGCGGTCCAGACCTCGAGCTCGGCGAAGTGCAGCAGATCGCGGAGCTCGTGCAGGAGTCCGTGGGTGATGACGCCGAGATCATCTTCGGTGCCGACTCCAGCAACCCTGCCATGGGTGGTGAGATCCGCGTCACCTTGATTGCGACCGGCTTTGACCGGGCTCTCGGTCAGTCGACGCCGGAGTTCCGCCCTGGGATCGTGCCGGCGACGGGTGCACCGCTTCGACAGGCGCCGCCGCAACTGGTGGTCCCGAAGCCGAGTAGCATCGTTCGGCCTGGGCAGGCCACGTCTCAGCTGGGGCAGCAGCCGGTGAACCAGCCGAATGCAGCGTCGCGTCCAACGACGATCCCGGCCCGCCCGATGCGTCCGGTCGCGCAGGACGATCTCGAAATCCCCACGTTCATGCGCCGGCAGATGGATTGAGTACGGTGGTGCAGGCGGTCATCATCCCCTGATGCCCGACGCTCCCATCGACGAAGGTTATCGGTCTCGGAGGCAGCGCGCGCTCGAACGCCAGGCTCGGCGTCGTGCGCGCGCTGTCGTTTATCTGACCGTCCTTGGCGCTGCCGGAGTCGCGATCTGGGGGCTCCCCAAACTCCCGACGCCACTCCCGCGCACCTCGAATTCGGCGGCGGCAACCGCGCTCCCGGTGGCGCGGCGCGACACGATCAGGCGGGGCGAGCGTGTGGTGGCCGTGCTCATGCGCGCCGGTCTGGATCGGAGCGAGGCCAAGGTGGTGGTGGCA
>Ga0105046_10000454_pt1 | contig 56831 bp, 51 predicted proteins | sample MAT03_FD_78385 | JGI IMG/M metagenome (GOLD analysis project Ga0105046, IMG submission 78385) | Freshwater microbial communities from Lake Fryxell liftoff mats and glacier meltwater in Antarctica - MAT-03 (megahit assembly) | ecosystem: Environmental > Aquatic > Freshwater > Ice > Liftoff...
CCATCAAGCAAAAGCGCAATCGCCAACATGCGCCGAGCGTCCTTGGCGTCCTTGCTCCTGGCCGCCGCTAAACGCAACTCCTGCACCGCCATATTTGTCCGCGTGATCTTCACAGCCATCAAAACCCCCCTCGCTTCGAGACCAGAGAATCAGATTGCATGGGCCTTGGAAATTCACAAACGAGTCAGGCCAAGGGTCCGTTGGCATTACAAACCAGGGCTTCCACCGCGATCGACTGAGCCCGCTGGCCATTGCCGCCAGAAAGGCGTTCGAGCGCGACAATCTGCATGCCATCGCAGACAAGGGCTACTTCAACGGCGCAGAGATCGTCGCCTGACACAAGGCGGGCATCACTGCAACGATGCCGCGCCCCACCATCTCGGGCAACGAGAGCAAGGGCACGTTCGTCAAGGCGGGCTTCTTCCACGACACTGCGCGTGATGTCTATCTCTGCCCGGCCGGTGAAGAGTTGACCTACTGCCATACCCGCGAACAAGGCGGCTTGCTAATCCGGCGATCCAGGATCAACCAATGCCGACGCTGCCCCCTGCAATCGCGATGCACCAGCGGCAGAAAGCGCCGGATTACCCGCTGGGAATACGAGCATCTGGTGGACAAGATGCGTGAGCACCTGCGCCGGGATCCCGACCCGGAGACGCTGCGCTGCTGCACGGTCGAACACCCGTTCGGCACCATCAAGGCCTCTCAGGGCGCGACCCATTTCCTGACCCGCGCCCTGAGAGGCGTCCGAACGGAAATGGCCCTGAACGTGGTGGCCTGCAACATCAAGCGCATGGTCGCCCTGATCGGAATCCGCCGCCTGATGGAGGCAATCCCGGGATGGTCTAGAAGCACGAAGGGCAAATGGGTGGCCGATCAGCGCCTTATATGACCACAGGCACTTCACGGTGCCTTTCCACGGCAGGATCATCCAAGACCCCGGCTCGCGCGAAATGCGGGGCGTCCATCGCTCTTGCAACTGAGTTTCCACCCAGCCTGGCCCCCATCCTGAAATTCGTTCGAGCGCGCGCATTCCTTTTGCGTTGGCCATGGGCCATTGCTTTGGATGATGTGGCTACCCCGCACACGATAGGCCCCGTAGTTCTGCACATGATCTGAACGATCTGAAGCCGCCGAGGTATCTGAAGGACCCGCGCAATCTGAACGACTGGAACGATCCGAACGACAAAGGCTGATGGGATTCTCCGAACGCATTTGCCCCGATGCGAAAGCTGCCGCACGAAAACAGGCGTGCAGACCTGACCCGGGGGGCTCGGCTCGACTTTGAGGCTGCCTTCGGGTGCAAGCGCATCGGGAGGGCGGCAACCCGGACATTCACCTCAACCTCTTGCAGGGTGCTTACCCCGGCTTGCGGCCCCCTGCGTCGAGGAACCAGTCCTCCGGATAGGGGTACCACCAACCCTGTCGCGCCGGTTTGTGGTCGATGATCACCATCTTGGTCCGCCGGAAGGCGTCGAGCCCCTGGCGCCCCAATTCGCGTCCGAGGCCTGACGCCTTCCAGCCGCCGAATGGCAGCGCATCGTTGTCGATCAACGGGTTGTTCACCCAGACCATGCCCGCCTGCAGCCGCTCCACCGCCTCCATCGCCTCCTCGAGCGATGTGGTGAAGATCGAGGCACCAAGGCCGAAGGGCGAGGCATTGGCTGCTGCAATGGCCGCGTCGAAATCGGGCACCCGCTGAACCGCGGCGACCGGGCCAAAGCATTCCTCTTGCAGGATCGCCATGTCAGGCGTGCAGCCGGTAAGGATCGTGGGCGCATAGAACCAGCCGGACTCGAGCCCCGCGGGGATGTCACCGCCGCAAACGAGGGTGGCGCCCTTTTCGAGTGCATCCGCGACGAGGCGCATCACCTTGTCCCGCGCGGCGCCGCTGACGAGGGGCCCGATCTCGCTGCGGGCAAGGCCGTTGCCGATGCGCAGGCGCTGCGTCTCTGCCAGAAATGCCGCGACGAAGGCGTCGTGCACGGCGTCCTCGACGATGATCCGCTCTGCCGAAGTGCAGACCTGGCCGGTGAGGTGGAAGGCCGCCGTCACTGCCCCCGCCGCCGCAATATCAAGAGGCGCCCGGGCGGTGACGATCATCGGATCGCTGCCCCCTGCCTCGATCACCGCGGGTTTAAGCCGCGCGCCTGCGGCAGCACCCACCGCCCGGGCGGCGGCGACCGAGCCGGTGAAGGCCACCGCGTGGGTCCGGTCGCTTTCAACCAGCGCCTGGCCGATGCCCGCGCCGCCGGGCAGGCAAGCGACAAGCCCGGAAGGCAGGCCGTCGAACACCCGCATGAAGTCGAGCGTGCAGAGCGTCGTTGCTTCGGCCGGTTTGACGATGCAGCCGTTGCCCGCGGCGAGGGAGGCCGCGACAGTCCAGCACATCAGCAGGATCGGGAAATTGAACGGCATGATGTGCGCCGAGACGCCGAGCGCCTCATACCGGGCATACTGAAACGATCCGGCCTGCGTGCTGCCCGCGACCTTGCCCGCCTCGTCCCGCGCCATTTCGGCATAGTACCGAAAGACCGGCGCGCAATTGGCCAGCTCTCCGATCGCTTCCGGGTAGGGCTTGCCCATCTCGCGGCTCATCAGGATCGCGCAATCGGTGAAATCCGCAGCCTCGATCCGCGCGGCGAGGCGGTGCAGGTGGGCCGCGCGCGTCCTGGCATCAAGACGCGCCCAGTCCCGCTGCGCGAGGTTCACGGTGGCGAGAACGTGATCCAGTTCGGCCACGGTGGTTTCGGCCCAGGTGCCCACTTCGGCCAGCGTCGCAGGGTCGATGGCGGTGTGGGGCACACCCTGCGAGGGACGGTATCCGGGAGCGAGGTAGTGGCGGGGCGGCATAGCGTATCCTTCCGGCGGGGCGCTTGGGGGTGACCCCGGGGCGCTGCCCCGGGCCCCGGGATATTTTTGAATGGATGAAACGGAAAGGGGCGGGGTCTTCAGCGGATCATGTAGACCTTCTTGATCGTCTCATGCACGGTGCACACGCCTTTCCAGTCCTTGGGAAAGAAGGCGGCGGTGTCGGGGGCAATCTCGATCATCTCGCCGCTTTCGTGGACATAGGTGCAATGGCCTTCGAGGAAGTGGCAGAATTCGTCGCTGGTGACATGGCAAAACCACTTGCCCGGCGTACAGACCCAGAGACCGCATTCAGAGCGGCCCTCGGGGCCCTTGTGGAATACCCGGCCCGAGGTGCGGGAGGCGCCTTCGATCATCGTGGGGATCGGGCCCCAGTCGACGAGGTCGGTCTGGGCGAGGGGGTGGCGCATCAGCGGTGTTGCGGTCATTTTCGGGGCCTCAGGCGAGCATGTAGATGTTGCGGATGGTGGCGTGGACAGTGCAGGTGCCTGCCCAGCCGGCGGGGAAGAGCACGCATGTGCCGGGGGTGACCTCGATCACCTCTCCGGCGTCGCGTGTGTAAGTGGCGTGGCCGGCCACGAAATGGCAGAACTCGTCGCGCGGGATGGACAAGGGCCAGGTGCCGGGGGTGCAGACCCAGACGCCGGTTTCGGGGGAATTGCCGGGGCCTTTGAAGAGGAGCCGCCCGGTGTTCGTCGAGCCTGCGACGATGGCATCCGGCTGCACACCCCAGTCGAGGAGGTCGGCGTAGGTCGTGGCCTGATGGATATGCGGGGCGGAGGAGGCGAGGTTGGTCATTGCACCAGCGCCTCCAGCAGACCGGCGGCCTTTTCCGGGCCGTTCTGCGCCTGCATGTGGGCCGAGGTGGTGGCAAGGCGGGCCTGCATCGCGGGGTCGGTGAGGCAGGTTTCGATCATCGCGATCAGCCCATCCTCCGTCCAGTCATAGCGGTGGGACCGCAGGCCATGGCCGGTTTCCTGCACGCGCATGGCGTTGTCGTGCCCATCCCAGACATAGGACATGATGATGGCGGGTTTGCCGAAATACAGGCATTCGGTGAAGGAGTTGTTGCCGCCATGGTGAATGGCCAGATCCACCAGCGGGATCACCGAGGGCTGCGGGAACCACGACTGGATCACCACATTGGGCGGCACGCCCGTGTATTCGCCCATGTAGTCGCCCACATTCACCAATGCGCGGTAGCGCGAGCGACCGACAACCGCGATCAGCCGTTTCAGAAGGTCAGTATCCCCGGCGCCGAGGCTGCCGAAGGAGATGTAGATCAGCGGGCCGTCGGCATTGGCGCCAAAGGCGGGCACCGCGTAAGGCGCTTCGTTGCGCACGCAGCCTTCCAGATACTGGAACTGCAAGGGGGGCAGCGGATGGCTGCGGGTGAATTTCACCGCTTCGGGATACAGCAGCAGGTTAAGGTAGGGCGAGGCCTCGAAGAATTGCCCCACGGGGTAGGCCGCCTCGTCATTCACGGCCAGAAAGGCGTTGAAATCGTCGTGGATGGGCTTGATCACCGCGATGAAGCGGTCGCGAAAGGCCTGATGGCCCGCATGGTCATGCTCGCTCATGCCCGACAGGTGCGGTGGGATCGCGTCATCCTCGATCTCGTTTTCCGAGCAGGAGATGATGCGGACCCAAGGCTTGCCAGACTGTTTGATCGCGGGAAAGAGGATCACGTTGTCGACGCAGATCACGTCCGGCTGCACGCGGGCGAGGATGGCGGGCAAGTCCTTCTGCGCCCATTTGGCGCTGTCCACGATCGCCTCCCAGCAGTCCTTCACGTAAGTGTCGATCTGGTCGATGGGGGATTTGCGGAAGTTCGGGATATGGCCGTTGATGAAGTTCTCCCAGAACTTCGCCAGCTCTTCTGGGGGCATCGGCGCCGAGAGTGCCACGGGATGCGCCTCGAACCCGTAGCCTTCATACACCGGCACGAAGCCCGGGTCCGACAGAAAAACGGCGCGGTGGCCGCGGGCGGTAATGGCCTGTGCGATGCCGACCGAGTTCAGAGCGGGGCCGAAGGCAGCTTCGGGGAAAAAGGCGAAGGTCTTTTGCGGCATGGGCGGTCCTTTCGTGAGCCGGGTCAGGCGGGGAACAGGCGGGTGTCCCGCGCTGCCCAGCCGAGGGTAACGGTTTCCCCTGCGCCGGGCAGGGGGGTGTCGGTCTGGCCTGCAGGCAGGCGGAGGGTCAAGGGACGCGCCGAAAGCGGCGTGTCGATGTGCAGCGACACATCCTGCCCGTGATAGGCGATGGCGCGCAGGGTGCCGCGAATGGTGTTTTCGCCCGCACCGAGGCGCATACGTTCGGGGCGCACCGCCGCCACACCGGGGCCGGGAGGCAGGGTGGTGGGCGCGGCAATCGCCGTACCATCGGACAGGCGCAGGATACCCGCAGCCATCTGGCCTTCAAACACGTTGATGCCGCCGATGAACTCGGCTGCATAGCGGCTGACCGGATGCTCGTAAACTTCACGCGGGGGGGCGCATTGCACGAGGCGGCCGTCCTTGAGGATGGCGAGGCGGTCGGCCATTACCAGCGCCTCTTCCTGATCATGCGTGACGACGACAAAGGTGGTGCCCACCTCATGCTGCAGGCGCTTCAGTTCAAGCTGCATCGCCCCGCGTAGTTTCTTGTCCAGTGCTGCGAGCGGTTCGTCCAGAAGCAGCACCCGGGGGCGTTTCACCAGCGCCCGCGCCAGAGCCACACGCTGACGTTGACCGCCCGAAAGCTGATCGGGCTTGCGGTCGGCAAACGGGGCAAGCTCGATCACGCCGAGGATGTCATCGACGCGGGAGGCGATCTGGACGCGCGGCAGGCGTTCCATCTCCAGCCCGTAGGCGATGTTGGCGCGCACGGTCATATGCGGGAAGAGCGCATAGGACTGAAACATCAGGTTCAAGGGCCTGCGGTTCGGCGGCGTGTCGGTAATATCCTGCCCCGCCAGCAGAATCCGCCCCGATGTCGGCGTCTCGAACCCCGCCATCATGCGCAGCACGGTCGTCTTGCCACTGCCGGAGGCGCCGAGCAAAGCAAAGAATTCGTTCTCCCGGATCTCCAGCGTCAGGTCGTCCACCGCAGGGGCGAGGCCGAAACGCTTGACGACGCGGTCGAGGGCAAGAAGGGCGGTCATTGGCCGGGAAGCCTTCCCTTGTTGAGCCATTGCGCCAGTGCCAGCGCCGTGACGCTCAGGCCAAGGACAAGGGTCGCCAGCGCGTTGATCTCGGGCGTCACGCCAAAGCGGATCATCGCGTAGATCTGCATCGGCAACGTCGTCGACGACCGCCCGGCACCGGCAGTGAAGAAGGCGATGATGAACTCATCGACCGAGAGGGTAAAGGCCAGTAGCGCCCCCGCGACGATCGCAGGTGCGAGCACAGGCAGCACGATGCGCCAAAGGCTGGTCGCAAAGCCCGCGCCGAGGTCGGCCGAGGCCTCGACGATGGCCCAGTCGAAACTGCGCAGCCGCGCGCGCACCACGGCGCAGACAAAAGCGAGGTTGAAGACAACATGGGCTGCAACGATCGTAGGCAGGCCCATCGGCACCTTCAGGAGGGAAAAGAAGCTGAGAAGTGCAATCGCGAGCACAATATCGGGAATGATCATCGGGGCAAAGATCAATGCCTCCAGCCCGCGGCCCCTGTGGCGGCGCAACTCCACCCCGATGGCAAGGAGCGTGCCGAGAACCGTGGCGAGCGCCGTCGAGATCAGCGCCACGATCAGCGTGTTGAGACCCGCCGCGAGAATGTCGGCGTTCTGCCACAACGCGCCGTACCATTTCAGCGAAAATCCGGTCCAGACGGTGGGCAGGCCGCCTTCGTTGAACGACAGTGCCACGAGGACGGAAATCGGGATGTAAAGAAAGGCGAATACCGCCCCCAGGATCATCAGCATCAGCCGTTGGCGGGCGGGCTCATGCATCGCGCGCCTCGCCTCGTTCCGAAGCGGCCGTCTGCGCCACCAAGAGCAACATCATGATGACGATCAGCACCATCGACATCGCGGCCCCAAAGGGCCAGTCATTCGCCGTCAGGAACTGTGCATAGACGAGGTTCCCCACCATCTGGAACTGCCCGCCTCCAAGCAACGCAGGCGTTACGAAATTGCCGATCGACAGCACAAAGACGAACACCGCCCCCACCGCAACGCCGGGCAGGGTCATCGGCAGCGTCACCCGGCGGAAGGTCGTCCAGCCTGAGGCGCCAAGATCGCGCGAGGCTTCGGCAATCTCGGGGTTCAGCCGGGCTAGGGGCGCGTAGCAGGCAAGGATGACGAAGGGCAGATAGCTGTAGACGAGGCCCAGGATCACCGCGCCCTCGGTGTAGAGGATCTGCGGCATCTCGCCCTCATACCCCAGCCAGCGGGATGCCTGGGTGATCAGCCCCTCGCGGTTCAAAAGCACGATCCAGGCGTAGGTGCGGATGAGATAATTCGACCAGAACGGCAGTACGGCAAAGAACAGCAGTACCGGTTGCGCCCGGCGGGGTTGCGCGGCAATCGCAAAAGCCGCCGCATAGCCTGCCAACACCGCAATCAGAGCCACCGTCCCCGCGATGCGCGCGGAATTCAGCAAGATCCCGGCGTAAAGCGGGTCGAACACCAATGCAAAATTCTCAAGGGTAAAGGTGTATTCGATCCCGCCATAGACCCCACGCCGAAAGAAGGCGAGCGCGAGGATCAGCCCGCATGGCACCACCATCAGCGCCGCGAGCCACGCAAGCGCCGGTGCCATCAGGGGGAGGGATGCCTTTGAGTTGACCTGTGCCATGGCGACACCGGGGGAGTTTGCACCCCCCGGCTTGCTACCGCGATGGGTTACTGTGCAGCCAGAATCTCGGTCACCAGCCGCGAATAGTCGCGCTGTGCCTCGCCCACGTCACGCAGCTGTTCGTAGCTAAGCAGCTGCGCAGGGGTGATCGCCATGTTCGGGAACTGCGTCAGCAGCGCGGGGTCAAGCCCGTCCATCGCGGCCTTGTTCGGCACCTTGTAAAGGATGTTCTCTGCCGCCCAGCGGTGTACGCCCGCATCCAGAACGTTGTTGAGGAAGGCATAGGCGCCGTCCTTGTTCTCGGACGCCTTCATGATCACCATGGTATCGACCCAAAGGTCGGACCCTTCGGACGGGATCACGTACTGGATCGCCGGGTTTTCGGCGATGCCATAGTTGCACCAGCCATCCCAAGCCTGCGTCATTACCGCCTCGCCCGACACGAGCTTGGCGTAAAAGGTAGTGTCGTCAAAGGCCAGCAGCGTCTTTTTGGCCGCGACCAGCGCTTCCTTGACCTTTTCCAGATCAGCCGCGTCGGTGTCATTGACCGAAAGCCCCATCGACAGGAAACCCGCCGCCAGCAGCCAACGGTCGGTGGCCAGCATCGTCGTCTTGCCTACGACGTCGGCCGCAGGGGCCAGCAGATCCTTCCACGAGGTGGGTGCCGTCGTCAGATCAGAGCGGAAGCAAAGACCCGTCGTACCCCAGGCATAGGGAAGCGAGAAGGTGTTGCCAGGATCATGCGCCAGCGTCATCGCCTCGGGGTAAAGGTTCGCCATGTTCGGCAGCTTTGCCGGGTCCAGCGTTTCCAGAAGCCCCATCTTGTTCAGAATCTCGGCAAAGGGCGACGAGACAAAGACCACGTCATACCCCGCCCCGCCCGACGCGATGAGCTTGCCCATGATCTCTTCGTTGGTGGCGTGCAGGACCAGTTCCGCCGGGATTCCGGTCTCCTTGGTGAAGGTTTCGATGGCGTCGGGCGCCATGTAGCCGTCCCAGTTGGAGATCGTTAATCCTTGCCCGAAGGCGTTGCCCGCGCCCGCAAGCAGTATTGTGGCGGCGATAGCCGTTCCCTTGACGTTCATTGCAGTCTCCCCGAGTGGTTTGTTTTGGGGGCCAGACGCCGGGCAAACGCACCGGAGGCAGCACCAGATGGCACCGAGTATGAAGCGCGCCCGCTTTGCGTCAATCAGATTCGGCACGAATGGGTGTCAGACGGGCAGGCTCAACCCGCCTTTGCCTGCCGATTGCTCGGCCCGGTCCAGAAGGCGCTGCAGCGCGGCCCCCCGGGCAAAATCCGGCTCGGCCACGCCTTCGCCCCGGATGGCCGCGATGAAGCGTTCGTAGATGGTGGGCGGCACCGGCGCCGCGACCTCTTTCCAGGTGGCGGTTTCCAGGTTTGGCGCAAGGCAGGCCCGCAGGGTGGAGACGTTACGCTCCCAACAAACCTCGAGCCCGCCCTTGTCGCCGTAAAGCCGCAGGCGGAGGTCGTTCAGATGCCCGCTGGCATAGCGGGTGGCGGCAACAGTGCCAAGCGCGCCGCCCTCCAGCACGATCTGCATCGTGGCGCTGTCATTGGCGTCAAGCATATATTCCCCGATCCCCCCCCCCGGCGCTTTGTCGAAAGTGGCCAGGCGGCACGACACTTCGACAGCCGCCTGACCCGCGATAAAAGTCGCGAAATCAAGGATATGTATCCCAACATCACCCAGAACACCCTTGGAGCCATGGGCGGTCGACAGCCGCCAGAGCCATTTGCTCTCGGTATCCCACGCGCCCCACGCTGGCTGGGTCAGCCAGCTTTGCAGGTAGGACGCCTCAAAGTGCCGGATCGTGCCGATGGCCCCCTCCCGCACCATTGCCGCTGCCTTCTGCAGGGACGCCACGTTGCGATAGCTGAGGTTGACCATGTTCACGACGCCCGCACGTGCTGCTGCATCTGCCATTTCCGCCGCATCCGCCTCGGAGGTTGCCAGCGGTTTTTCGCACAAGAGGTGCTTGGCCGCCGCAAGGACCGGCAGCGAAGTCGCATGGTGCGCGGCATCTGGCGTGACGTTGGTCACCGCGTCAAACTCGCCCCAGGCCAGTGCCTCTTGCAGAGAAGCAAAGCCATGCGGGATCGCGTGCTCCTTGCCGAAGGCCGCCAGCTGTTCGGGCCGCGTGTCCACCCCGCCCACAAGGCTCACACCCGGGATGGCGGCAAAGGCGGTCGCGTGGTTCCCGGCCATCCCGCCGGTGCCGAGGATCACCAGGCGGACGTGTTCAACCATATCAACGCAGGCCTTCTTCGCCGTCGTTGTGCAGGCGGGGGCCGCGTTCCACGATGGGCTCCAGCGCCGCAGTCACCGGGCGGTTGGGGGCGGCATTAGGGAAGGCCAGGCGCGGCGCCGGGTTGTGCGCCCATCGCACGCCATTGGCGATCACCTGCTGCACGGTCGGATTGTGGTAGGTCGGATAGGTCTCGTGCCCCGGGCGGAAGTAGAAGACATTCCCCGCCCCCCGCTTGTAGGTCAGACCCGAGCGGAACACCTCACCACCCTGAAACCAGCTGATGAAAACCGTCTCCAGCGGTTCGGGCACACCGAAGGGTTCGCCATACATCTCCTCGTTCTCGATCTCGAAAAAATCGGGAATGCCGGCCGCAATGGGGTGATTGCGCGAGGTGACCCAGAGCCGCTCCCGCTCCCCCGCCTCGCGCCAGGAAAGGTTGCAAGGCGCGCCCATCAAGCGCTTGAACGGTTTAGAAAAATGCGCCGAATGCAGGAAGATGATGCCCATCCCGCCCCACACGGCGTCACAGACCCGTTCTACCACTGCATCATCGACGGCGCCGTGGGCGGCGTGGCCCCACCAGATCAGCACATCGGTCGCGGCAAGCTTTTCCGCCGTCATCCCGTGTTCCGCATCCTGCAGCGTCACCGTGCTGGCAGTGATCCCGGACTCCGTGTTCAGGGCGCCGGCGATGGCGCCGTGCATGCCGTTTGGATAGATGCCAGCCACGACCTGGCTTTTCCGCTCGTGGACATTCTCGCCCCAGACAGTCACCCGGATGGACATGACGCACTCCTCTCTTGCATCAGCGCAGCTCAGCGCCGCCGGTCGCGCCGCGCGCTCATTGGCTGGAAAGCCACGCCGACATGGGCCGTGCAATAGGGTTTGCCCGGAAGCGAGGGCAGACCGCAGAACCAGAAATCCTCTGTCGCGGGGTCGCCTACGGGCCATTTGCAGGTCCGCTCGGTCAACTCCATCAGCGTCAGGCGCTTGGCGTGCTTCTCGACCTCGCGCACCGAGGCCAGCGCTTCGGGGCTGATCTCGTTCAGCGAAGGTTGCGGCGGCAGGGGTTGCCCCGCGGGAATGATGGGCTTGCGCAGCGGCAGAGCCGTCACATTGGTGCCGACCGTCGATGCAGCCACTGCCATGGCAGGCTTTTCCGCAACCTCGCGCGGTGCCACTTGCTCGGCCTGCGGACGGGCTGCAGGCTCATCGGCCACGGGCAGCGGTGGCGCCTCGGCCACCTCTTCGCTCTCATCCTTGCCGCCGACGCGGTTGGACAGGCCAAGACGGTGCACCTTGCCAATCACTGCATTGCGGGTGACCCCGCCCAGTTCCTTGGCGATCTGGCTGGCCGATTGACCCTCGGTCCACATTCTTTTCAGCGTCTCGACACGCTCATCGGTCCAGGACATCGGGGCACTCCGCTTTCCGGCTGGTTGGCACGCATTGTAACCGCGGCCAGCCCGGATACAAGCAGCCTGCCGGAAGATCAAGGGCAGGTCGGCCTATCCGGCGAAGCTTTGTGCCGCACGCAGGCTTTCTGCCGACTGACGAACCACCTCGCTGATCTGCAGCAACTGGCGGGCAAGCGGGCTGGTCTTGCGCCAGACCATGCCGATCGTCCGTGTCGGGCGCGGTGGGCCAAAGCGAGAGATGGCCACATTGGCCGAGCGGGTTTCGACAAAAACCGCCATCTCGGGGATCAGCGTCACCCCGATGTCGGCGCCGACCATCTGCACCAGTGTCGACAGCGAGCTGCCATCCAGAAGCTCACGCGGCAATGCCGACCGCGCATTGCAGAACGACAGCGCCTGATCGCGAAAGCAGTGCCCCTCCTCCAGCAGCAATAGCCGCATCTCGCGCAGTACTTCGGGGTCAGGCACGGGCTTGCTGCCATCCCGCTCGGGGCGAACCAGCACGAATTCCTCGGAGAACAGCGCAACTTCATAAAGCGACGCCTCCGACACCGGAAGCGCCACAATAGCCGTATCCAGCCGCCCCTCGGCCAGTTCCGCCAAAAGCCGGGGTGTCACAGTCTCGTGCAGGTGCAGGTCCAGATCGGCATGGCTGACTGCCAGCCGCCCGATGATCGTGGGCAAAAGATAAGGGGCCACTGTCGGGATCACCCCGATCCGCAATCGCCCGGCCAACCGCCCCTGCGAGGCGCGCGCAAGGTCCGCAAGTTCATCCACCGCGCGCAGGATCGCCCCGGACCGCGCCACGAATTCGGTACCAAAGGCCGAGAGCCGAACCTGTCTCGCCCCCCTCTCGAACAGATCGAGCCCCAACGTTTCTTCCAGATCGCGGATCTGCATAGACAAGGCGGGCTGCGAAATCGCACAGCTGTCCGCCGCTCGTCCGAAGTGGCCGTGGCGGGCCAGCGCCTCGACGTACCGCAACTGTTTGAGCGTGAGGTTTGTCATAAGCTCTACTTATCGTTGCAATCAGAAAATCAAACTTAAACTAATGGAACCATTTTGATAAGAGAATTGCGTACATCGGCCCCGACGCCGCGCCCGCGCCGTTCCCTTCGGGGCAAGGCCGGTCGCCGGCCCCAGAAAGATGCAGCCAGAAACGGAGAAAGCCATGGACGGAAACGATACAGCCGGCGGGGCAGTCTGCCCCTTCAACCACGGCGCGGTCAAGCATACCTCGCTCAATGTGCGCTCGGACCGGGACTGGTGGCCGAACCAGCTGAACTTGCGCATCCTGCATCAGCACTCCGAGAAATCCGATCCGATGGGTCGCGGCTTCAGTTATGCCAAGGCCTTCGCCGGGCTGGACCTTGAGGCGTTGAAGCGGGAGCTGCACGCCCTGATGACCGACTCGCAGGACTGGTGGCCCGCGGACTATGGCCACTACGGCCCCTTCTTCATCCGCATGGCCTGGCATTCCGCCGGCACCTACCGCACCGGCGACGGACGCGGGGGGGCGGGCTCGGGGATGCAGCGCTTTGCACCGCTGAACAGCTGGCCCGACAATGGCAACCTTGACAAGGCGCGGCGCCTGCTGTGGCCGATCAAGCAGAAGTACGGCCACGCGATTTCCTGGGCCGACCTGTTGATCCTGACCGGCAACGTCGCGTTGGACTCGATGGGCTTCAAGACCTTCGGCTTCGGTGGCGGCCGTGCGGATGTGTGGGAGCCGGAGGAGGACGTCTATTGGGGGTCCGAAGATACCTGGCTTGGCAACCGCCGCTACACCGGCGACCGCGAGCTTGAAAATCCGCTCGCCGCCGTGCAGATGGGCCTGATCTACGTCAACCCGCAAGGCCCGGATGGTCGTCCCGACCCGATGGCCTCGGCCCGCGACATCCGCGAGACCTTTGCCCGCATGGCGATGAATGACGAGGAAACCGTGGCGCTCATTGCGGGCGGCCATACTTTCGGCAAGACCCATGGCGCGGGGGATGCGGCCCACGTCGGCGCCGACCCCGAAGGCGGCAGCATCGAGGCGCAAGGATTCGGGTGGCTCAGCAGCTTCGGTTCCGGCCAGGGCGTGGACACGATCACCAGTGGCCTCGAAGGCGCCTGGACGCCGAACCCCATCGCCTGGGACAACGGCTATTTCGACACGCTGTTCGGGTTTGAGTGGGAGCTTACGAAAAGCCCCGCCGGCGCCTGGCAGTGGAAGCCTGCCAATGGCGCGGCAGCCGATGCGGTGCCCGACGCACATGACCCCGCGCGCCGCCATGCGCCGATGATGGCCACAACCGACGTCGCATTGCGCACCGACCCCGCCTATACCGAGGTCTCGCGCCGGTTCCACGCCGACCCGGCGGCGTTCGCCGATGCCTTCGCGCGGGCCTGGTACAAGCTGACGCACCGCGACATGGGCCCCCGGGCGCGCTACCTCGGCGCCGATGTGCCGGCGGAAGTGCTGATCTGGCAGGATCCGGTTCCTGCCGTTGACCATGGGCTGGTGAATGACGCCGATGTCGCGGCGCTGAAGGCAAAGATCCTCGCCTCCGGCCTGTCGATTGCCGAACTTGTGTCCACCGCCTGGGCCTCGGCCTCCACCTTCCGCGGGTCGGACAAACGGGGCGGCGCCAATGGCGCGCGCCTCCGTCTGGCACCGCAGAAGGACTGGGCAGTGAACCAGCCTGCGCAGCTTGCGCGCGTTCTGGCGGTGCTCGAGAGGATTCAGTCCGACTTCAACGCCGCTCAAACCGTCGGAAAACGGGTGTCGCTGGCTGATCTGATCATACTCGCGGGGTCCGCGGCGGTCGAGCAAGCCGCATTTGCCGCAGGGCATGACGTCACTGTCGCCTTCATCCCGGGCCGGATGGACGCCCGGCAGGACCAAACCGATACCGAAAGCTTCGCTGTGCTGGAGCCTGAGGCGGATGGCTTTCGCAACTACCTCAAGCGCGAATACAGCGTCTCGGCGGAGGCGCTCTTGGTGGACAAGGCGCAACTCCTGACGCTGACAGCACCAGAAATGACGGTGCTTCTGGGTGGCTTGCGGGTGCTGGGGGCCAATGCGGCCGCATCGCCACATGGCGTCTTTACCAAGCGGCCTGGGGTCCTGACGAACGACTTCTTCGTCAACTTGCTCGACATGGCCACTGCCTGGACACCGACCACTGCGGCAGCCGCGGAGTTCGAGGGCCGCAACCGGTCAACCGGGTCGCCGACATGGACCGCGACCCGCGCCGACCTCGTCTTCGGCTCGAACTCGCAGCTGCGTGCGCTGGCCGAAGTTTATGCGAGCGCGGACAGTGAAGCGGCTTTCGTCTTCAATTTCGTCTCGGCCTGGACAAAGGTGATGAACCTCGACCGGTTCGACCTGTCCTGAGGCCATTCAGACCAGCACCGGGCGCGAGGTTCACCCGCTGCGCCCGGTTTTATTCGACAGGATTGCCGATGGTGATCATCCGGCAAACCTGAACTTTCGGCGATGCAGGTGGGGTCAAGGTCAGCGGGCGCGCGCGCAGCGCCCGACGGCAATGCAAGCCTGCGGTAGGACGCGGGCCCTTGGGGGTCGGATCGGTTCGGTTTCAGATATGCAGGTCTGTCGCGTTGAGCAGGACGAAAGCTGGGCGTCCGGCTCTTGGCAGGCAGGCTTCCCTGCTGCGGGCAAGGTCGGGGCGGCATCTGCCTCGGCCACGGCACGCTCCCCCCCCGCAGCTTCGTCCGGCTGACGATCTGCGGCGGTGCTGATTGTCAGGGGCAGGCGAAAATGCATCGACCCAAAGGCAAAACGCGCTATGCGCTTTTACATCACCCGAGGCACCCGGCGCGACAGGCCCGCCCGTGGCACCGGCAGGGGCCTTTCCTCGCCCGACCCGATGCCCTGACTTTGCCCGAGACCGCGAAGGAACCGCCCCTTGACGACTGCCCTTTATTTCCACCCCGACAGCGCAGAACACCAGACCCCCCGGGGCCACCCTGAACAGGTCGCCCGCCTCCGCGCGGTCACAAAGGGCCTCGCCCCGCTGTCCCTTGATCGTCGCGCTTCCCCCCTCGCGCAGGCAAGCGAGGTCCTGCGCTGCCACCCGCAGGCCTACCTTGACCGCATCACCGCCGCCGTCCCTGCGCGTGGCTTCGCACAGATTGACGGCGACACCTTCCTTTCGCCCGGCTCCCTCACCGCGGCCTTGCGCGCGGTCGGCGGCGTCTGCGCCGCCGTCGATGCCGTCATGGCGGGCGAGGTGGCGAACGCCTTCATCGCGGCCCGCCCGCCCGGTCATCATGCCGAAACCGCCACCGCCATGGGCTTTTGCCTTTTTGGGACCGTCGCCGTTGCCGCAAAACGCGCGCTTGACCATTTCGGCCTGTCGCGGGTGGCCATTGTCGATTTTGATGTGCACCACGGAAATGGCACGCAGGATCTGATGTGGGACGAGGGGCGATGCCTTTTCATCTCCTCCCACCAGATGCCGCTCTACCCCGGGACCGGCAGCCCCGAGGAAAGGGGCACGCAGGGGCAGATCCTCAACCTCCCCCTGCGCGAGGGGAGCGACGGTGCCGCCATGCGCGAGGTCTACGAGCGCTCTGTTTTCCCTGCACTCGACGCCTGGAAACCGGAGCTGATACTCGTCTCTGCCGGGTTCGACGCGCATGCCGCCGACCCCCTCGGCGGGTTGAACTGGCAGGCCGGGGATTTCGCCTGGCTTACCCACCGCATCTGCGACATCGCCGATGCCCATGCCGCAGGGCGGGTGGTCTCGACACTCGAAGGGGGATATGATCTGGATGCGCTGGCGGCTTCGATCGCTGCACACGCAGGCGTGTTGGAGGAGCGGGGTCGATGAGCGACAAACCCATAGACGCGATGAGCTTCGAAGAGGCGATGGCCGCGCTCGAAGCCGTCGTGGGCCAGCTCGAACGCGGCGACGTGTTGCTGGAGCAGAGCATCGCGCTTTATGAACGGGGTGCTGCGCTGAAGGCGCATTGCGCAGACAAGCTCAAGGACGCTGAAGAAAAGGTCGAACTCATCCGCGCCCAGGAAGGCCGCGCCATCGGCACGACGTCGGTGGAGGGGATGTGACACCCTTTCCCGCAGCCCTTGCCGCCGCCGCCGCCGCCGTCCAGACCCGCCTTGATGACGCCATGCATGCCATGGGCGCCCAGCCGGTGGTTGCAGCGATGCGCTACGCCTCCCAGGGCGGCAAGCGGTTGCGCGGGTTTCTGGTGCTTGAAGGGGCTGCGATGTTCGGCCTCCCCCCCGCTCGCGCGATCAGCGCGGCGGCGGCAGTCGAGGCGCTGCATGCCTACAGCCTCGTGCATGACGACATGCCGTGCATGGACAATGACGCGCTGCGCCGCGGCCTGCCGACGGTGCATTTGAAATGGGGCGAGGCGACCGCCGTACTGGCGGGCGATGCCCTGCAAACTCTCGCCTTTGAACTGCTGACTGACCCGGCCCTCGGTTCCGCAAAGGTGCGCATTGCCCTTGTCCGCGGCCTTGCCCGCGCGTCCGGGGCCGAGGGGATGGTACTGGGACAGGCGCTCGATATTGCCGCCGAAACCACTGCAGCCCCGCTGACACTGACGGAGATCACCGGCCTGCAAGCCGGAAAAACCGGCGCGCTTATCGGCTTTTCCGCCGAGGCGGGCGCTATCCTGGCCAAAGCCGACCCCGCCCCCTTGCGCGCCTATGCCGCAGCGCTTGGCCTCGCCTTCCAGATTGCCGACGACATCTTGGATGTGACGGGCGATGCGGACAAGGCGGGGAAACGGTTGCAGAAGGATGCCGACGCGGGCAAGGCCACCTTCGTCTCGCTTCTGGGGCTTGATGCCGCGCGAACCCGGGCTCAGGCACTGGTGGCGGAGGCGGAAGCCAGCCTTGCGCCCTATGGTCCGCGTGCCGCCAACTTGATTGCCGCCGCGCGCTTCGCTATTGACCGCGAGAGATGAGACCAGCCAGAAAACGTTGCCGGAGCGGATGATGACCAACATACCCTCGACCCCGCTGCTGGACAGGGTGCGTACCCCTGCAGACCTCAAGGGCCTGTCGGACAGCGACCTGCACCATCTGGCCGCCGAACTCAGGGCGGAGACGATCTCGGCGGTCTCCGTCACCGGGGGCCATCTGGGTGCGGGTCTGGGGGTGGTGGAACTGACGGTTGCGATTCATGCGGTGTTCGACACGCCACGCGACAAGCTGATCTGGGACGTGGGCCACCAGTGCTATCCGCACAAGATCCTGACCGGGCGGCGCGACCGCATCCGCACGCTGCGCACGGAAGGCGGGTTGTCGGGATTTACCAAACGCTCCGAGAGCCCCTATGACCCGTTCGGAGCCGCACATTCCTCCACCTCAATCTCTGCAGCCCTCGGCTTTGCCTGCGCGGCGGATCTCGGCGGCGATCCCGGGGATGCGATTGCGGTGATCGGCGATGGCTCGATGAGTGCGGGCATGGCCTTCGAGGCTATGAATAATGCGGGCCATCTGAAAAAACGCCTGTTCGTAATCTTGAATGACAACGAGATGTCGATTGCCCCGCCGGTCGGGGCGCTGTCAGCGTACATCTCGCGCCTTTATGCCGGTGCACCGTTTCAGGAGCTGAAATCGGCCGCCAAGGGCGTCGTTTCCCTGCTGCCGGAACCGTTCCAGGAAGGTGCGCGGCGGGCAAAGGACATGCTGAAAGGCCTGGCCGTAGGGGGCACGCTGTTTGAGGAACTGGGGTTTTCCTACATCGGCCCGATTGATGGGCATGACCTAGATCAGCTTTTGCCTGTCTTGCGCACGGTAAAGGCACGGGCTACGGGGCCGATGCTTGTTCATGTGCTGACGAAAAAGGGCAAGGGCTATGCCCCGGCAGAGGCCGCGCGCGACCGTGGCCACGCAACAGGCAAGTTCGATGTGCTGACAGGCTTGCAGGCCAAGGCCGCATCGAACGCCCCCGCCTATACCGCGGTCTTCGCCCAATCGCTGATCCGCGAGGCGGAGAGGGACCCAAGGATCGTGGCAGTTACCGCCGCCATGCCCGATGGAACAGGACTAAACCTCTTTGCCGAACGCTTTGCCCGGCGCTGTTTCGATGTGGGGATCGCCGAGCAGCATGCTGTCACCTTTTCAGCCGGGCTTGCGGCGGGGGGGATGCGACCCTTCTGCGCAATCTATTCCACCTTCCTGCAACGCGGCTATGATCAGGTCGTGCATGACGTGGCGATCCAGCGGCTGCCGGTGCGCTTTGCCATCGACCGCGCGGGGCTGGTGGGGGCCGATGGGGCGACGCATGCGGGCGCCTTTGATGTGGCCTTCCTTGCCAACCTGCCCGGCTTTGTCGTGATGGCGGCATCAGATGAGGCCGAGCTGGTGCATATGGTCGCCACCGCCGCAGCCCATGACGAAGGCCCGATTGCCTTCCGCTTTCCGCGCGGTGAGGGGGTGGGTGTGGAGTTGCCGCTGAAAGGCGTGCCGCTGGAGATCGGGCGTGGCCGGGTGATCCGCGAAGGCGCGCGCGTGGCGATCTTGTCCTTTGGTACGCGTCTGTCGGAAGTGCTCGTCGCGGCCGAGGCTTTGGCCGCGCGCGGGGTTCGGCCTACGGTGGCGGATGCCCGCTTTGCCAAACCGCTCGATCGGGAGCTGATCCTGCGCCTTGCCGCCGAACATGAAGTACTGATCACGGTGGAGGAGGGCGCGATCGGTGGCTTTGGCAGCCATGTGGCGCAACTGCTCGCCGAGGAAGGGGTGTTCGACTGCGGGCTCAGGTACCGCTCGATGGTTTTGCCCGACATCTTCATAGATCAGGCCAGCCCGGAGGCGATGTATCGCGTGGCCGGCCTGGACGCAGGCCGGATCGAGGCGAAAGTGCTGCTGACGCTAGGCGTGGCAATGGTGGGCAAGCGGGCGTGACCCTGGCGCGTTGCAGGGGGCTGCGGCCCTGCGGACCGGTGGCGAAGTTGGCAGTCCCCGCCCGCGGGATCTTTCTTGACAGATGAGGGAGAGGGCGCTGCCCGCCCGGTCATAACCCCTGTTTACCAAGATAGGCGCGCAGCGCAGGAGGCGGGTTGTCGAGAAGGCGGCCGACCGGGACAGGCGCTTCCGCCACGCCATCGGCCACCATCACGGCCATCGAGCAGAGCATCCGCGCCTCGCCCGGGTCATGGGTCACCATCATAATCGCAGCACCGCTGCGGTCGGCCACGTCCGAGACAAGGGCGAGCATCTCGTCGCGCAAGCCCGGTCCGAGGGCTGCGAAGGGCTCATCAAGCAACAGGAGCGGGCGTGCCCGAAGCAGGGCGCGCGCCAGCGACGCCCGCGCGGCCTGCCCGCCCGACAGCGCCCCGGGGCGGCGGGCGCCCATCCCCGCAAGCCCGGCGTCTGCCAGTGCTGATTCCACCGCTGCCGCTTCGGGCGCCGTAAGCCGCAAGTCCGGACGCAGGCCAAGGCCGAGGTTCTGCGCAAGGGTCAGGTGCGGAAACAGGTTCTGGTCCTGAAAGAGGATGCTCAGCGGCCGCTTTCCCGCAGGCACCCCCGCAAGATCAGCGCCCTGCCACAGAACCCGGCCCGCAACCGGCGGCAAGAACCCCGCAATAGCCGCCAGCAGCGTCGACTTTCCCGCACCTGAGGGACCGATCAGCGCCACCCGCTCGCCAGTCGCGACGCTCCAATCCGCGGTCAGACGAAAGCGGTCCCGCGCCAGCACCAGATGATCAAGCTGCAGCACGCCGCCCTCCCGCATCGCAGGCCCAGAACAGGGCAAGGCTGAGGCCCACCAGAACCAGAGCAGCACCTGCCGCCGCCTCCATCCGGTAGGCACCGATCAGCCTTTGGATCATGAGCGGCAGCGTCACCCCCTGCTCCCCGGCAAAGAGCGCAATCACCCCAAGGTCGCCCATCGACAGGGCTGCCGCAATCCCCGCGCCAAAACCCAAGGGCCGCGCGAGCCGGGGCAGCACCAGCCACCGCAGCCTGGCCCAACCCGCGAGGCCCAGACTATCGGCAAGCCGCCCGTAATCGGACCGCAGCGCGCGCGCCTCGGGCAGCAGCAACCGGAACAGGAAGGGCAGCGCCAGGGCCGCATTTACCCCCACGGTCACCGGCAACGCCACCGCCTGCGGGCTGACCACCGGCTGCAGAAGGAGGAAAAGCCCTGTGCCCAGCACCATTCCCGAAACCGCCAATGGCAGCGCCGCCGCAAGCTCGATCACCAGCGACCCGCGCTGCGCCACTGCCAGCGCCAGAACAAGTGCCACAGTCACCGCGAGCAAGGCTGAGACGACAGCGACCGCCAGCGACCGTCCCGCCGCCGACCACACCGAAGGTGGCAACTCCGACACTCCCGGCATCCCCCGCAGCACCACGGCGCCGAGTGGCACCAGCAAGAACAGCGCCGCTGCCACGATGGCCAAGGCATCCCCTGCCCGGGTGGCCCCGCCGGGCGCCGGGATCACCGGCATCGCCCCCACCCCAACCCCTGCCCCGAAGCCTGCGGGCCGCACCCAGACCCAGGCTGCAGCCGCTGCCAGTGCCGACACCGCCACCTGCACAAGCCCAAGCCCCGCCGCATGGGCAAGATCAAACTCCAGCCGGACCGCCTGCCAGATTGCAAGCTCCACCGTCGTGGCCCCCGGCCCGCCCCCCAGCGTCAGCGCCACGGCAAAGCTTGTCAGGCACAGCGACAAGATCACCAGCGCCGCCCCGGGCAGAACCTCGCGCAGCATCGGCCGCTCCAGATGCCGGGCGATGCCTTGAGGACCAAGGTCCAGCGCCTCGGCCAGACGAAACCTCTCCGCCGGGATGGCCTGCCAGCCTTGCAGGATCATCCGCACCGCCAGAGGCAGGTTCAGGAACAAATGCGCCAGCACCACGCCCTGCAGCCCATAGATGGACAGGCCCGGCAGTCCAAGCCCCTCAAGTCCCCGGTTGATCACCCCGGCCCGCCCGAACACCGCCAGCAACCCCAGCACCGCTACCATCACCGGCAACAGAAACGGCGCCCCCATCAGCGTGATGAGCGCGCCCCGACCGGCAAACCGCCGTCGCGCCAGCGCGCGCGCAACCGGCACCGCCAAAGCCACCGACAAACCCGCCGACAGCACGGCCTGCACCAGGGTGAACCGCAACGCCGCCCAATCGGCAGGCAACAGCGCAAGCCCCCCCGCCCACAAGGCGAGGGCCGCAACCGGCCCCAGCATCAGCGCGAGCACAAGCCCGGCAAGCCCTAGCGGGAGAGCGCGGCCTGCCATTCTGCCAAAGCCTCCACCCGGATCGCCTGCGCGTCCTCTGCCGTGAAGATCAGCGAGCGGTCCGGCGAAATCAGCGCGCCGAACCCCTCCGGCAGGCCCGCCGCCGGGGTTCTGGCCGGATACATCCAGTTCGTCGTCGGGATCGCGGCCTGGAACCCATCCGTCATCATGAAGTCGAGAAAGGCATCGGCAAGGGCCGGCTGATCGCTCGCCCGCAGCTTTCCCGCCACCTCGATCTGCAGGTAATGCCCTTCGACAAAGGGCGCCGCGGCCTTGCTTTCGTCCTTCTCCGCAATCAGGTGATAGGCAGGCGAGGTCGTGTAGGATAGCACCATATCCGCCTCGCCCTGCAGAAACAGGCCATAAGCCTCACTCCATCCGGGCGTCACGGTCACGATGTTGTCGGCCAACGCTGCCCAGACCTCGCCCGCGCGGGCGCCGTAGGCGGCCTTCACCCACATCAGCAGGCCAAGCCCGGGGGTGGAGGACCGCGGGTCCTGAATGACGATCTTCACGTCCGAGGCCGCCAGCTCTTCGAAAGAGGCAGGCGGACCCGCCAGCCGCGTCCGGTCATAGACAAAGGCAAACCAGCCCCAGTCGAAGGGGCGGAAATAGGCATCCGCGAAGGCCACCGGCAAATCGGTCTCCACAGCGGACAGCGGCGCAAAAAGCCCCGTTGCCGCAGCCGCCGCCGTCAGGCTGGTGTCAAGACCGAGCACGATGTCGGCTTCCGACGCCGCCCCCTCGAGCTGCACCCGCGCAAGCAGCGCCGCCCCGTCTCCCGCACCGACAAACTGCAGGTCACAGGCGCAAGTTGCCTCAAAGGCCGCTTCCACCACGGGGCCGGGTCCCCATTCACTGAGGAAACTGTCATAGGTCAGAATTTTCAGGACAGGCACCTGCGCCACAGCCGCATGGGCTGCCAACAAGGTACCCGTCGCGATCAGGGCGGTCAGTCTCATGGCAGCCTCCAATGTCGCGACGGATGGTCGGGCAAAGGGGGGAACCATTGCACCTTCCCTCCGCCGGTATGATCCGGTTCAGGTTCAACGGGTCCGCTTTCGCATCTCAGCCGCCGGCGCTTACGCGCCTGCGGCACCCCGAGGTATCACAACACTTACAACCTTCATCGCCATGCGCAAGGCCCCGGTGAATTCGCCGCATGCCCGTTCATCTTTGCGATAAGTATCCCCGCCGGAGGCTCCCGCATGCGCCACCCGAGAGCGGCCTCAGGCTCAGGCCTGCCAGGGCCCCCAGCCATGCCCGATGAAATCGCGCGGATAGGCTTCTTCCGCCGCGGCATCGAGGCTCGGGTCGTGGATCGCGGCCAGCACCGCCGCGGCCCTTGCATCCCCGGCCACGGCTGGCGCGGCAAAACCCACTTCGGCGGCAAGATAGGCCAGCCCTTCGGCCAGCCGGTCTTCCCGGATCACGAGGTCAGGGCCCTGAAACCCGGCAAAGCCCTGGATCACTGCGGTCTGGCTGGCCCAGCTGGGGTCCACTTTCTCACCCGCCTTGCCCTGCACGCTCAGTTTCGCATAGTGCAGAAAGGCCAGAAACGCGGTCCGATGCGCCTCCGCATCCGCAAACGCCTGACCCGGCGGTGGCAGTTCGGCCCTGTGGGCGCGGATCAGCGTGGCGCGGTGCTCGGCCAGCCGACCGCTGAGGATCAGCGCGCGAAAGGCCACGTGCGCGCGCAGCAAGGGGTGCCGCACCACAGTGAAGCTGCGATGACCGAGGTGCGCGCGCTTCCAATGACGCAAGGACTTCTGCACGAAATCCTCGATCAGCCCGCCACTTCCCAATCCTCCGCTTTCCAAATTCCCCAGCCAGTTCCGGCCTGCCTCTTCCGGGCCCGACCGAACCGGCATGTACAGCAAGGGAGCGCCCCTGGCCGCGACAAAGCTGGGGATCGCGGGCGGGCGGCGCGGCTCGAAATTCGGGGTGCGCGACAGGTTGAAGCGGTCCAGCCGCGCCAGCGCTGCCTCCATTTCGGCGGGGTTCATCACCTTCTCGGCGATCTCCTCGGGGTTCTGCTTTTTCAGTGTCCCGTCAGGGGCCGCCAGTTTTGCCTGCACCCCCAGAAACCGCGCCAGACCGTTCAGCACGTCGATATCGCCGATATCCTCGTAGTCGATATAAAAAGCCGTCTGGCCGCTGATCTGCAACCCGTGCAGCAGCAGCATCTGGAACTCCTGCAGCTCGCGCAAGTGACGCTCGAATCCGCGCGCATCAAATTCAATCTGCGCGGTCTTCAGGTTCTTTGCATTCGTGAGCTTCCACTGGCCGGTCGCCTGCGCGATCTTCAGGCTCACGTAGCTTTCAACCGGGTTGCGGGTGAGGATGATCTTGGCGCAAGCCCGGTCTTCCATCACCGAAGTCAGCACGCGGGGGTCATGATCATGGAAGAAGCGAAAGCCGGTGAGGCCTTCGCCATGCTCCTGCATCCGCGCCAGAAGACGCAGCGGGTCGGCCGTGCGCTCTGCCAGCGTCACGCCGAAAAGCCCGGTCTGGCCCTGCTTGCCGATGAAGACTGGGTTGAACACCTCCCCAAGGCAGGCGACCCCCGGCATAGCATTCAGGTTCGCCTCCAGAAAGTTCGAACCCGTGCGCATGGCAGCGAACATCACAAAACGGGTGAAACGGGGGGCTGCCATTCCTATTTCACCAGATAGGGGCGGGCGCGCCGAGAGCCCGCAGCAGGCCGGTCGGGCCCGGCCGGAAAATCGCCCATCAGGAAAGGCTGCATGCCTTGATTGCGCAGGTTCTGCAGAAACTGGCCAAAGCCCGACAGGTCCGCCATCTTCGGCGCCTCGGTCAGGCGGCGGGCCGCGCGGGGGCTGATTTCGTCGACCACGGTCTGCAAAGGTTCCATCGGGTTCTCGACGAACTCTGCCAATGTCCAGACCCGCACCCGTGCTTTGACCCAAGGATTGCGCAGCATGGCGACCATGTCGGCCTCGGTTTTCTGCAGGCGCGCGGCCTCGGCCCGAAGCTCGGCGAAATTGGCGTTGGTCTTGAACAGCGGAATGGCCCAGGCCCCGGTAATGACCGACACCTGTGCGTTGGGGTCGCCCGCGATCACGCCCATGATCCACTGGTTGTCGCGCGGGCCGAACTGGAAACACTGCCGCTCCCCCCGCGTGTTCCACAAGAGGTTGGTGAGAAAGCTTTTGGAGTTGTAGTCGCGCAGCCGGGCCGAATCGCTGAGTGCACCGTTGTAGACCTTGGCGCCACCGGCGAAATGCGCCCGGTCGGGGGCAAAGAGATGCCCGTGCACCCGGGTGCCCGCAGCCTTTTCCAGCCAGGTCTCAAAATTCTCGAAGGTTTCGGCAAAGCCCTGGAACACCGAATAGGTTGCCGCTGTGCGGCCGTTTTCCCAGTTTTCGTTGGGAAATCGGCTTTGCATGTAAAGCCCCGCGCGCCCGGTTGTCCGCCGCTCCACCGCCTTGGCGAACAGCCGGTCGATCTTGCCCGGGCTCGGCTCGGCCATTGCGCGGGCCTTGGCGTCGCCTGACAGGAACGTGGCATAAAGCCGGTCCGCGCGGGGCCAGATCTTGCGGGCGACAAAGCAATCCGACCGCCGCAAAAGCTGCAGGTGGTCATCATAGAAGATATGCGGCTTGCCCTGAAAATCGAACTTCGACAGGGTCAGGGACCGGCTCTCGATCTGGGTGGAAGCGCGGCGCACCAATGTCTGGAAATAGCTTTCATCCGGGATCCAGACGCGGGCGAAATAGGCGTCGATCTCGCGACGGTCGGGGGCCTCGAGGATCGCCGAAAGGGTCTGGCGCGTCAGACACCACCACTGGCTGCCAAGGTGGGGGACGATGCCATCGGGGATCTTGCGCCGCAGCTTCAGCTTGCGTTGCAGATCGACATAGGCGTCGAACAGGCCACGACGACTGCGAAAGGAAAACGGAAAGCGAAGAATAAAACGCTCGTAATCCAGTCCGCCCACCGTCCAGCCTACCTCCGCCGTGGTCACGCTTTCGATGAAGTCGGTTCGCGGGCTTGCGTCCAGATAGGCGCGCATCTCCTCGACCGGTCGCAGGGGCAGACAGGATCCGGAGGCGAGATAGACATGCCGCACCTCAGCAAAGTCCCGTAACATCACCGTTGCCGCTTCCTGGGTCGCGGCCACGATCCCCCAGGTGCCCCATTCGCAGCGATGCCGCCGGGTAAAGCGGATGTTGGGCAGATCCTGCACGTTAGCCTGCAAGGCGGCATAGTCGCGGGATGCCATTCGCAAGTCTGCATGGATCACTACCGGGCAGTCTCGCGCGGCCCAGTAGCGTGCCACCTGTGCCGCACGATCGAGTGCCATGTGGCACAGCATGAGGATCCCCACGCTCATGCCCAGTTGCCTTTCGACATCAGGCCGAGGATCTCCAGCTGCCGCCAGTTGATGTATTTCTCGCTCCACTGGCACCAAAGATCGGGCTCGGCTGCGAGTCCTTCCTTGTAGGCTGCATATTCGCGGCTGCCTGCATAATGTTGACCGCGAGCCATTTCTTCCTCGGCTTTCGTGCTTATCGTGTCGAGGAATTTGGTATGCAGCAGGCATCCTGAGGCCTTCTCGCCCCCCCATTCATCGAAAACGAGGTTCAGCCCACGCGGGAGCAACATGTGGGTGGAGCTGACATAGGCATATTCGCGGCGCCATTTCACCAAGGGGATCTTGTTCAACGCAGGCGCGTTTTGTGGCCGGTCGGCAAAATAGGCGCGGGCACGGGGGCCGCCTTGAATCCATAGGTTGCCCAGGCTCCAGTTGCGGCTTACCGTGTAGTTGCCGCTGTCAAACCACTGCGCAATCTCCATCGGGTCCTGCCCCTCGTGGTAGGGCTGCGCACCGATCGGACCCTTGGGGTACATGTCCAGAAGCATCGCCGAAAAGCAGCGCAGATAAGAGGCATCGAGCCAATCGGTCAGCGCGCGGATCGGCCGGGTTTCGCAGAACGGATAGACGAGGAATTCATCCACATCCACCGTAAGAGTCCAGCGGCCATGGCAAAAACGGCGCTGCAGATGGGTCAGCCAGTCCATCCCGTAGCGCGAAGACTTGTAGCTCGCTTGCGTGCTCCAGACCGAAACATCGGGCTGCGCGCCCAGGTACTCGGCCGAACCATCGTCCGAGCCGTTATCGATCATCAGGAAATGGTCTACCCCCAAAGCGCGATAGTAGCGCAGGAAGTAGGGCAGGCGGACCCGTTCGTTCCGCAAGGTGGTGCAGACCAGGATGGCATTGCCGGGCAGACCTGCGGTGCGGTCGGCCACAGACGTCAGCTCGCGCCCCTTGCGCCAGGCGCGATAAATCAGGCGCTTGCGCGCCCACCGCAGACGGTAGGATTCAAGGACGCCCAATGCCGCTGCCTTCCGTCCGCATGTGATTTGCCGCTCTGCCCAGAGTGAGGCCTTCGGGTTTACAACCTCTTTGCATCGCCCTTGCGACGCCCGGTTCCATCAGGACCGCAGAGGAGTGCCGACCCCGCCTCGCGTTTCTTGTTGCTTTGGGCGTCAGCGTACGGGGGGCGCAAAAAAAAGTAAACAACATCAGCGCCGAATCAATCGAAGCGCGCCCTGGCTGTGCGACTGTCATACCCACCCCCCGCGCGACATCAGCCCTTCGGCCTCCAGCTGCCGCCAGCCGGAATAACGACGCGAGGCCGCGCACCGCAAGGTGGGGGCGGCTGTGAGGCGGTCGTAGTAGGCGCTATACAGGGGCGAGTTCGCGAAATGCTGGCGCCGCTGCTTCTCCTCCACCGATTTCGCCACCACCTCGGGCAGGAATTTCGTGTGCAAGAGTACGCCGGAAATCACCTCCCCACCCTTTACGTCATAGACGAGGTTCAGACGGGGCGGCAGCAGCGCATGGGTGGAATTGACGTAGGCATAGCGGCGGTTCCACTTGACCAGCGGGATCTTGTTCAGCGTGGGGGCGCGGCGCGGGTCCTGCGGAAAGAACATCCGCGCCCGCACGCCGCCTTGAATCCACAAATTGCGCATCTTCGGCTGCACCTGCACCGAATAGTTGCCACTGTCATACCAGCCGAGCGTGGCGAAGGGATCGTCGCCCGGGCGGTAGATCGCCGCATCCAGTTGCCCTTCGGGGTACATGTCGAGCATGATGGCCCCCATCATCTCGCGCCCTTCGGCATCGAGCCGACCGGTCAGCGCCCTGAGGTCGCGGCTTTCCCAATAGGGATATATCAGCACCTCATCCGCATCCAGCGTCAGGCACCAGTGCCCATGCCCGTGCCGCGCGAGCAGATAGGTCAGCCAATCGAGCCCGAACCGCGCGAGCTTGTAGCTGTGGGGGGTGGACCACAGCGAGACATCGGGCTGCGCGGCGAGGTATTGGGCGGTCCCATCGGAGCTGGCATTGTCGACAATCAGAAAATGCGACACGCCAAGCTTGCGATGATGCGCAAGGAAATGGGGCAACCGCACCGCCTCGTTCCGCACGGTCATCGCAGCGAGGATATCGCCGGGGCGAATGGCGGCCGTCCGGTCAGCGCGCGGGTGGAGCTGCTGCGCCCGGGCCAAAGCGCGCAGGAGCAATCTGCGCCTGCGCCAGCGCAAACGGTAGGCCTGCCAGACGCGCGCGACGGCGTTCAGCCCTTGCGCGTCCCTGTCCACCTTCCTTGTCCACCGCGTTACTGCGCTGCTTTCTGCAGCGCGATCATGTCGTTGAGGTAGGCTGCAAACTCGTCGCGCAGATCAGGCCGCGCGAGGCCAAAGGCCACCGTTGCCTGCAAAAAGCCCGCCTTCGAGCCGCAATCGTAGCGCTGCCCGCGGAAGCGGAAGCCATAAACGCCTGCGCGCGAGCCGACTTCGGCGGCAATCGCATCGGTCAGCTGAATCTCGCCGCCCGCGCCCTGCTTCATTTTGTTAAGATTTGTCATGACCTTGGGTGTCAGAATATAGCGCCCGATGACGGCGAGGTTCGAGGGCGCGGTGCCGAACTTGGGCTTTTCCACCATTCCCTTCACCTCGACGACCTGACCCATGTCGTTCTTGATGTCGAGCACGCCATAGCTTGCGGTCTTTTCCGGCGCCACTTCCATCGCGGCCACCATATTGCCGCCAGTGTTCTCATAAGCCTCGACCATCTGCTGCAGGCAAGGTTTTTCCGAGGCGATCACGTCGTCAGGCAAGAGCACCGCAAAGGGTTCGTTGCCGATGAGCCGCCGCGCGCACCAAACGGCATGACCAAGGCCAAGTGCCCGGTTCTGCCGGACATAGGCGATGGCGCCGCTGTCCATGTTGGTGTCCTTGAGCATATCCAGCAGGTGTTCCTTGCCGGATTTCTTCAAGGCGCTTTCCAGTTCGGGCGCGTGGTCGAAGTAATCTTCCAGCGCTGATTTCCCGCGCGAGGTCACGAAGATGAATTCCTTGATCCCCGCCGCGCGCGCCTCGTCGATGGCGTACTGGATAAGCGGCCGGTCAACCAGCGTCATGATCTCTTTCGGGATCGACTTTGTCGCCGGAAGGAAGCGGGTTCCAAGGCCCGCTACGGGGAAAATCGCTTTGGTGACCTTCTTGGGTTTCATATTTGCGCTCGTTGTCTACGTTTCCGCATCACTGGTGAATGCTTGTTCCTGATTGTCTGTCTTCCAAGAAATTCTGGCCGCAATTGGGCAGGGTCGGGGCAGTTTTTATTTCCAAACCAGACATCGCATGAATCTTGTGCTGCGTCCATGAATACACCGTGATTTTTGGCATCCGGCGCATGGGTCAGCCCCTTTCGGCCAGCATCCGCTCGATCACAGCGACGTCGCTTGGGTTGTTCAGCTCCCAGAACTGGCGCCCGTGCGACTGAACCTCGACGCACAGGACGGAGCGGTTGTTTTCAACAAAGCGCAACTGTTCCAATCCCTCCAGCAACTCCAGCGGGCCGATAGGCCACTGGCGATAGGCCATGAGCGCCGCCGGACGATAGGCATAGGCACCCACGTGGTGAAAGACGGGCGTCGCTTCGCTGTCAGCGTATGGGCGGGAGGTAAAGGGAATCACCTCCTTGGAGAAATAGAGCCCCCGCCCTGCGGCACCAAAGACTGCTGTCGTTCCGCCCACCCGCCCGGCGCGACGATCGGCCAGAAGGCCGTTCAGCCCGCGCCCGTCGCAACGCAGCACCGGGGTCGCAAGATCAGCCTGTGGCGTGGCACGCAAGGCGGCAATCAGTTCCTCGACGAAATGCGGGGGCGTCAGCGGCGCGTCGCCCTGCAGGTTGACGATCATCTCGAAGCCCGGAAGGGCGACGGACACTTCGGCGCAGCGTTCGGTCCCGTTCTGCGCCGAAGTGGAGGTCATTACCACCTCGGCGCCAAAACCCGCAGCGTGGTCGGCGATGCGCCCATCGTCCGTTGCCACCACGACCCGGTCCACGCCGCGCACGGCCATGGCCGCTTCCCAACTGCGCCGGATCAGGGTCTTGGTCCCGTCCGGGCCGCGCAGCGGCACCAACGGCTTTCCCGGATAGCGGGTCGAGGCAAAGCGTGCGGGGATGGCGATCAGTACCTTCATTCAGCAGACTCCAACGTGAAGATTCCGCCTTCGAAGGGATATAAGGCGACGTCGTGGCCGTCTGTGGTGACGAAGGGAGAAAGCACGCGGCGGGCGGCCGGGTCGCCGCCACCTTCGCAAGTGATGCGGTGGACAAAAAGGTCGCCCGCAAGGGTGAAAAGTGGATCGTCAAGCATGGCAAAGGCCGCGAACTCCGGGTTTGCCAGAAAATCTTCGGGCGCGTAGCTGGTATAGGTCATGAATGGGCCCGCAAACTCGCAGGCGTAGAACACACCCTCGGCATAGCCGCCTTCAAACGACCGGGTTGCGCCGAAGATGCGGGCGGGGTCGATGAACCACGCCTCACCGGTGAAACTTGCAACCTTCCAGGGGATTTCGATGCGATCAGCAAGCGCCGGGGCCGCTGTCAGCATCAGAAGGGCAAAGAGGGCGGTCCCTTTCACTTTCGAAGCTCCACGCCCGGGGCAAAGGCAATAAAGAAGGGATTGTCCCAGCCGGGTTTGCCATAGGTGAGGGGAGTGTGGTCATCGAACCGCACCATATGCCCGCCCGCCCCGCGCAGCACGGCATCGCCCGCCGCAGTATCCCATTCCATCGTGCGGCCAAGACGGGGGTAAAGATCGGCCTCGCCGGTCGCCACCAGACAGAACTTCAGGCTGGAGCCTGCGCTTTTCACGTCTCGGACGGCATACCTCGCGATGTAGTCATCGGTCGCTGCATCGCGGTGCGATTTCGTGGCGACCACCATCAGGGCGGCGTTGTCCGGGCGTGCCACGCCGATCGGGTGGCAGGGGCCGGGGGTCGCCTTGTCGAAAAGGCCGGTCTCTTCCACCGACGTGCCATCGGCGAGGGTGTAGAACAGCCGCCCCTGCGCCGGGGCATAGACCACGCCGCGCAGGGGCACGCCGTCCTCGACATAGGCGATGTTTACGGTGAAATCGCCGCGCCGCTGCACGAATTCCTTGGTGCCATCCAACGGATCCACGATCAGAAAGGTCTGCGCGCTCTGCGCGTGGCTTGCCGCCTGTTCCTCGGTGACCAGCACAAGATCGGGGAAGGCCGCACGCAGACCGGCCGAGATCAGGGCATCCGCTGCCTCATCCGCTTCGGTCACGGGGCTTGCGTCACTCTTGGCCTTCACCGCGAAATCGGGGCCGTTGTAAACCTCCATGATCCGGTCGCCCGCTTCCAGAGCAAGGCGGCGGAAATGTCGGGTCAGCGCTTCGAAATCCATGGGGCCTCCGGCGGAGCGGGCCTCGCGGCCGGCACAAGGTTGATGCAACGGGTAAAATGCTTTATCCTGCACCGTCAAGGGAACAGCAAGATTTCCCGGTCAGGATCGGCACGTTCCGTTCATCGAGGATCGCAGGCGCCATGTTCAGTCCCGGGGTCGAAAAGACCAGGCTCACTTCGGCGTGGGGCACGCTGCAGCTGATCTTTCACGTGGCTGTCCGCAATGTGCGAAAGTCCAACGGAAATGCCGTCCTCGGCCTGTTCATGACCATGCTGCAATCCGTCATAATGGTCGCGATCTTTTACTTCATGTTCACCATCCTCGGGTTGAAGGGCAACGCCATCCGCGGTGACTTCATGCTTTACGTGATGTCAGGCGTATTCATGTTCACGACCCACACCAAGGCCATCGGCGCCGTTTCGGGGGCGGAGGGGCCGACCTCGCCGATGATGCAGCACGCACCGATGAATCCGATCGTGTCGATCTCGGGGGCCGCGCTCTCTTCGCTCTATCAGCAGATTTTGTCGGCCGCGGTGATCCTGTTGTTCTATCACACGCTGTTCGCGCCGATCACGATCCACCAGCCTGTGGGCGTGCTGGCGATGATGCTTCTGTCGTGGTTCTCCGGCGTGGGGATCGGGATGATCTTCCTGTCGGCCAAACCCTGGCAACCGGAGGCGGTCGGGGTGCTGTCCACCATCTTTCAGCGCGCTAACATGATCGCATCGGGCAAGATGTTCGTGGCAAACGCGGCCACGCCGCGCATTCGCGGCTGGTTCGACTGGAACCCGCTGTTCCACACCATCGACCAGGGGCGGGGCTTCATGTTCCTGAACTATGAGCCGCGCTATACCTCGATCGAGTATCCCATCTATGTGGCACTGGTGTGCATGATGATCGGGCTTATGGGCGAGTTCTACACCCGGAAGTATGCCTCGCTGAGCTGGGGCGCGAAACACTGATCAGCCGGTCATGGACCGGGGCTCCCCATCCGGTCCTCGCAAGGGCGACGCAACCAAGCCGCAATGCAAGGCCGGCCTGTGCTCCACGGGCAATCCTTCTTATCCACGTGAATTTCCCGCGCCGGGACCGCTTGCAGGCCTCGTGCCCCCCCCCTATATACGCCCAGATGCCGGCTCGGGTGGCCCCTTGCCGGATGCACTTGGGATCGTGGTCGGACGCCTCCGCATGGGTCCGCCCGCACAACATCGCCGAAAGAGAAGGTAGCATATAATGGCCAAAGTCATCGGAATTGACCTCGGAACCACCAACTCCTGCGTCGCCATCATGGACGGCTCGCAGCCCCGCGTCATCGAAAACTCGGAAGGCGCGCGTACCACGCCCTCCATCGTGGGTTTCACGGAGAATGAGCGTCTGGTCGGGCAAGCGGCAAAACGGCAGGCAGTCACCAACCCGTCGAACACCGTCTTTGCGGTCAAGCGCCTGATCGGGCGGCGTTTTGACGACGCCGACCTTGCGCGCGACAAGAAGAACCTCCCCTATACGCTGGTCAACGGCGGCGGCGGCGACGCTTGGGTCGAGGTGCGCGGCGAAAAATACAGCCCCTCACAGATCTCGGCCTTCATTCTGCAGAAAATGAAGGAAACCGCTGAATCCTATCTGGGGGAGACGGTCACGCAGGCCGTCATCACCGTGCCCGCCTATTTCAACGACGCCCAACGTCAGGCGACCAAGGACGCAGGCAGAATCGCGGGTCTTGAGGTGCTGCGCATCATAAACGAACCGACGGCAGCGGCTCTCGCCTATGGCCTCGACAAGAAGGAAACCAAGACGATCGCGGTCTATGACCTCGGCGGCGGCACCTTCGACATCACCATTCTGGAAATCGACGACGGTTTGTTTGAGGTGAAATCGACCAACGGAGATACTTTCCTTGGTGGCGAAGACTTCGACATGCGCATCGTCAATTACCTCGCTGACGAGTTCAAGAAAGAGCATGCCGTTGACCTCACACTGGACAAAATGGCCCTGCAACGTCTGAAGGAAGCGGCGGAGAAGGCCAAGATCGAGCTGTCGTCGTCGAGCCAGACCGAAATCAACCAGCCCTTCATATCGATGGACCGCAACACCGGACAGCCGCTGCACCTGGTGGTCAAGCTGACGCGCGCCAAGCTGGAAAACCTGGTTGAGGATCTGATCAAGAAGTCGATCAAGCCCTGTATGGCCGCGCTTAAAGACGCAGGCCTCAGCAAGGACGACATCGACGAGGTCGTGCTCGTGGGTGGCATGACCCGCATGCCCCGCGTGGTCGAGGAAGTGACGAAGTACTTCGGCAAGGAGCCGCACAAGGGCGTGAACCCTGACGAAGTGGTCGCACTTGGTGCTGCTATCCAGGCCGGGGTACTGCAGGGCGACGTGAAGGATGTGGTGCTGCTGGACGTCACGCCCTTGTCGCTGGGGATCGAGACGCTCGGGGGTGTGTTCACCCGCCTGATCGACCGCAACACCACGATCCCCACCAAGAAGTCCCAAGTCTTTTCCACCGCTGAGGACAACCAGAACGCTGTAACGATCCGGGTTTTCCAGGGCGAGCGGGAAATGGCGGCCGACAACAAGATCCTCGGCCAGTTCAACTTGGAACAGATCCCTCCCGCCCCGCGCGGCGTGCCTCAGATCGAAGTGACCTTCGACATCGACGCCAACGGCATCGTGTCGGTGAAAGCCAAGGATAAGGGCACCAACAAAGAGCAGGCGATCACCATTCAGGCCTCGGGTGGCCTCTCGGATGACGAGATCGAGAAGATGGTTCGCGACGCGGAGGCCAATGCCGAGGCCGACAAGGAACGTCGCGAGCTGGTGGAGACGAAAAACCAGGGCGAAAGCCTGCTGCACTCGACGAAAAAGTCGTTGTCCGATCATGGCGACAAGGTCGATCCGACCACGGTGGAGGCGATCGAGTTCGCGATGTCGCCGCTCGAAGATGCACTGAAGGGGGACGATGCGGGCAAGATCCGTTCCGCCATCCAGAACCTGACCGAAGCAGCGATGAAACTGGGCGAGGCAATCTACAAGGCAAGCCAGGCTGAGAGCGATGGCGGGGACGACGGCCCCCGCTCGGTAGATGACGATATCGTCGACGCCGACTTCGAAGACCTCGGGGACAACAAGCGGAAGTGACGCCGCAGGACACGGAAACGGGGGCGGTCTGGCAACAGGCCGCCCCTATCCGGTTCTGATGAAGGGGATTTGCGGTGGCAAAACGGGATTATTACGAGGTGCTTGGCACCGCGCGCGGGGCGTCTGCGGAAGACCTGAAGAAGGCCTATCGGGCCAAGGCAAAGGAACATCACCCCGACCGAAATGCCGACAATCCGAACGCCGAGGCCCGGTTCAAGGAAGTGAACGAGGCCTATGATGTGCTGAAAGATGCCGACAAGAAGGCCGCATATGACCGGTTTGGTCACGCGGCGTTCGAAGGCGGCAGCGCCGGGCCACAGCGGGGCCCCGGCGGCGGGCAAGGCGATTTCGCGTCCGCCTTCTCGGACGTGTTCGAGGATCTGTTCGGCGATTTCATGGGCGGGCGCGGGGGCGCTGCCGGGGGCCGGTCACGCGCGCAACGCGGGTCCGACTTGCGCTACAACATGCGCGTCAGCCTCGAAGAGGCGCATGCCGGGGCGCAGAAGGCGATCAACGTGCCCACCTCTATCGGCTGCGACGTCTGTCGCGGCACGGGCGCCGAAGGCGGGGCGGAGCCGGTGTCCTGCCCCACCTGCAACGGCATGGGCAAGGTGCGCGCTCAACAAGGCTTTTTCACCGTGGAGCGGACCTGCCCCACCTGCAACGGCATGGGCCAGATCATCAAGAATCCCTGCCGCAACTGCGGCGGCCAGGGCCGGGTGGAGAAGGAGCGCGGCCTCTCGGTGAACATCCCCGCCGGGGTGGAAACCGGCACCCGCATCCGCCTTGCCGGTGAGGGGGAGGCCGGTCTGCGCGGCGGCCCGCAGGGCGATCTGTACATCTTCATCGAGGTGAAGGAACACCCGATCTTCCAGCGCGACGGGGTGCACCTCTTCTGCCGCGTGCCAGTCTCGATGACGTCGGCGGCACTTGGTGGTGAGGTTGAGGTGCCCACCATTGATGGTGGCAAGGCCCGGGTCAAGGTGCCTGCAGGCGCGCAGACCGGCAAGCAGATGCGCCTGCGCGCCAAGGGCATGCCTGCCCTGCGGGGCGGCGGCGTAGGCGACATGGTTATCGAACTTGCCGTCGAAACGCCGGTGAACCTGACCGCCCGCCAGCGTGACCTGCTGCGCGAATTCGAAAAGCTGTCAGAGGAGAACAACCCCGAGGGGTCTTCCTTCTTCTCGAAGGTCAAGGGTTTCTGGGACGGGATGAAGGGGTGACCCTTTCTGGTTTACGCATGAACCGGGCCGTTCCTGCGGGGACGGCCTTTTCAGCTTTCAAGCCGGTTCCATTTGACCGATGACCATAATGATACCCCGATGAAGCCTGCACCCAGCAGGCCGGTGATCACCTCGGGCACATGAACCAGAGTCTGCGCGAACATCACACAAGCCAGGATCAGAATCGACCAGAAGGCCCCGTGTTCCAGATAGCGAAAGCGGGCGAGCGTCTCACGCTCCACCAGCATTATGGTCATCGACCGCACGTACATCGCACCGATGCCAAGGCCGATAGCGATCAGGAACAGGTTCTTTGTCAGGGCAAAGGCGCCGATCACGCCGTCAAAACTGAACGAGGCATCCAGCACCTCTAGGTAAAGAAAGGCGCCTACCCCACCTTTGGCAGCAATACCGGCGGTCTCTTCACTTGCGTCGAGCAAATGGCCGACCACTTCAACCGCGAGGAAGGTCAGCAGCCCCGCCATCGCGGAAAAGAGGAAGGTATCGAGCTCCTCCCCGGGCAGGATGGAGGCAAAGACCATCACGATGGTCAGCACAACCGCCACTTCGATACCCCGGATCGAGGCGTACTTCGACATCTGACGCTCCAGTGCCGCGATCCAGTGGACGTCCTTGCCCTCATCCACGAAGTAGCTCAGCGCCACCATCATCAGGAACGACCCGCCGAAGGCCGCGATCGACACATGCGCGCCATCAATGATGCGGGCGTATTCGTCAGGGTCCATCGCAGCGAGGCGGATCGCCGCGAAGGGCCCGATATGGGCCGCAACGACAACGATCAGCAGCGGAAAGACAATCCGCATGCCAAAGACTGCGATGATGATGCCCCAAGTGAGGAACCGCTGCTGCCAGAGCGGGGTCATCTCCTTGAGTTTGTTGGCATTCACGATCGCATTGTCGAAGGACAGGCTGATCTCCAGCACGGCGAGGACGACCCCGACAAAAAGAAAGCCCAGAGCGCCCCAGACGGTGCCGGTATAATACCATCCGAGCCAGAAGCTGAGCGCGAAGCCCACCCCTGTGACAATGAAGGCCCAGCGGAAATACTGCAGCATCACCGTCATTGTCCGTACCCTTCTGCCAGTCCCTAGCCCCGATACAGTCCCCCTGCAGAACAGGCAAGCGCGACCGGTCGCGGCGGCCCGACGCGGCTCAGCGGACGTTAACCACTTGTTCATCGAGTCGCGGGATGGTCGGGACATGACACCCAGACCGGATGGATTTCAGGATTCGCTCTTCGCCCCCTTCACAGCCCCCGTGGCGGAGGATGAGGCGCTGGGGGAGGTGTTGTCCGGCAGGCTGCCCTCCTACATCGCCGATCACCGCAAACGACTGCGCACGCGGTTCATCGAGGGGGGTGCGGCGGCGATGCCGGATTACGAACTTCTCGAGCTTTTGCTTTTCCGCGCGATTCCGCGCCAGGACGTCAAGCCGCTGGCCCGGCTGCTCTTGGAGACATTTGGTGATTTCAACCGTGTCTGCACGGCGGCTCCGGCACGGCTGGCAAAGGTGAAGGGTGTCGGCGAGGCGGTGGTGCAGGAACTGAAGATCGTCGAGGCCGCCGCGCAGCGGATGATGCGGGCCCGGGTGATGCACCGGCCTATCCTGTCCTCCTGGGACGCTTTGCTCGATTATTGCCACACCGCCATGGCACATCGGGAGACGGAGCAGTTCCGCATCCTGTTTCTCGACCGCAAGAACGTGCTGATTGCGGATGAGGAACAGGCCAAGGGCACTGTTGACCATGTGCCGGTCTACCCGCGCGAAGTGGTCAAGCGCGCGCTGGAGCTCAACGCGTCGGCGCTGATCCTCGTGCACAACCACCCTTCGGGCGACCCCACGCCATCGGAACAGGACATCGCGATGACCATGCAGATCCAGGACGCGGCAACCGTGCTGGGCCTGACGCTGCATGATCACCTGATCATCGGGAAATCACGGGAGTTGAGTTTTCGGGCGCAGGGATATCTTTGAACGCGGCGCAATGTGGGGCTTTTGCCCGACACGGGCAACCACCGCCCCTGGCTTGGTGTCACGCAAACGAAGGCCGGGTTGCCGCGCCCGGTCATCCCATTGCAGCCCGCGCCTTTGCGCGCTTTCGGCGCACTTCTGCGACCCTGGCTTTTTCCAGATCAGCCACATCCATCAGCGGCGCGCAGGGGTGCAGGGGCGCATCGGGCCCTGCAGGTTTCACAAAGTACCAGGACCGGTAGCGGTTGTAGGCGTCGCTCGACACCTCGTCCGTGATCTGCAGCGGCACGCCGAGTTGTGCCACCACATGGTGCACGGCCCAGACCACCAGCGGCCAGGCCTCGGGGTCGTAGTCGTCGCCGGCCATGATCCCGCCGGGCTTCAGCTTGGAATACCAGTCGATCAAGGTTCGCCCGCCCTCCTCGCCGGTGTGGGCGTAGCCGTCGCAATAGATAAAATCGAAGTGCCGGTCCGCAAACAGGTCACGCGCCTGGTCAAAGGTCATCCGCAACAGCCGATAGTCCGACTCAAGACCCACCTCACGCAGCGCCTTCTTGTATTCGAGGGTGTTGTGGCCATCGCCATATACATCCACCCCGTAAAACAGCCGGAACCGGCCCGACTGCACCATGCGCGCCGAGAAGGACCCTGCCGCGACGCCAAGTTCGATCCCCAGGTTGCCAGAGGCGGGCAGCGGGTCGATCACATTCCAGCGCTGCGTGCCGGGCAGGAGCGTCGTCAGCACCGGAGTGGTTTGCTGGCGGGCGAGTTTGCGCAGATCATCGCTGGGCATCAGGGGGCCTTTCGGTCAGAAGGGGGTGGGCAGCATCCAGACTTCTACCCTTCGGTTCAGGCGGCGCCCGGCGGCCGTAGCGTCGCAGGCAATGGGAAGAAGCTCGCCAAAGCCCTCAAGCTCGGGCAAGGCTGCGGGACTCGCATCGGGTGCCGCGATCTGCAGCGCGTCGCGCACCTCCCCGGCCCGGCGTCGGGAAGGGGCGAAGTTGGCGGCGGCCGGACCGTCGCCATCGCTGAACCCTGCAAGCACCAGCCGCCGGCCAGAAAACAGGCCCGCCTCAATCGCTTCGGCAAGGTCGTTCAGGTTCTGACGGCTTGACGGCTCCATCCCGCCACCTTCATCAAACCGGAAGGTCAGCGAGAGCCGGTTTGCCCGTTCCATCCGGGCGGCGAGCTGTTTGAGGTCAGCGAGGTTCACATCCTCGGTCACCATCCGGATCGCGGCCAGCAGGCGCGGGCCATCTGCCGCAAGGGGCCGCTCGATCATGCCACGGTCCACCAGGCCTTCGGCGGCGATCAGTGTCCGGGCGGCAGGCGAGGCGACGAAGTCGAGGAATTCGCGCGCCATCAGCGGCAGTCGGCGCGGCGGTGTCAGCATTAGGACCGGCAGCGTCAGCGGGTAATCTTCGGCCTTCACCGCCAATGCCGTCGGGTTCAGGGGAAAGCCGCAGCTGTCGGTCAGCGGCAGCACCCGGGCGGGTGCCGCGCGCGACTGCCCGGCCAGCGCCAGGGCATAGGGGTCGCGCGCCACGGCGGCGGCGAGCGTGCCTGCATCGGGGTGGATCACGGCAGGGGTCGACGGCGTGCCCAGACGTTCTGCCAGCGCCACCTGCAGGTCACTGCCGGGGGCGAGACCGTGAAGCACAATGGGCATGTCCGGTCCGCCGATCTCGGCCCAGTTTTGCGCCTTGCCGGTCAAGGCGCGGAAAAGGTCGCCGGTCGAGATCGACGGGATCGGGTTATCCGTCGCGACCAGCGGCACCAGTGCATCCAGCGCCACGGCGCGAGTGCCGAAAGGCTTTTCCGCACGCGAGGCGAGCACAAGATCGGCCTCGCCCGCCAGCATTGCAACCGTCGCACCGGATCGGGGCGCCACGGCAAAGCTGAACTCGGCCAGCACGCGACCAGACAAAGGGTCGATCAGGTCGGTTCTGCCCGCCATCCTTTGCAGCTGCAAACCCCGCTCGTGTGCAAATCCCGCCAAAAGCGCCGGGATCAGTGTCTGCCCTGGTTCTGGCGCGCCCAGTATGCGGACCACCGCTTTGGGCGCCATCAGCGTGGGGCAGGCCGGGCCGTCACAGATCACGCCTTCTGCGTCCACCGTCAGGCGGCCATAGGTTGTGTCGATGCGGTAGAACTCCCCATCAAAGCCCTGCAGCGTGCCCGCTATCTCGATGCTGCCGTCGCGCGACAAGAGTGTGACGTCCTGCGCGTGGACCGCCACGGCAAGGAGCCACGCGGCGAGGCCCGCCGCGATTTCTGTCGGCATGTGCATGCAGTCTCCGCCGCCTTGGGTCAGTTGACGGCGATCTTCAGGTCCGGGGCGAGATTTTTCAACACCAGAATGTCGCCCACTGCATCGCAGGTCGGGGTGGCCACAGTCAGGTCGGTGACCGTGGCCTTGCCGCCGACCGAGGTGATCGTCTCGCCCAGAAGGTCGCGGTTGCAGGTGGCCTCGGTCACCTGCGCCTCGACGATCACCTCGACTCGGCCCTTGGGGTCGGCAGGATAGGTGTAGATTTGCGCCAACATCGGTCGGTCCACTCCGGCATCGCCCAGCACGCTCATGGCGCCGGATGCGGGGGTGACGCCTGCGCCGGGGTTCGCGGCCGACATGTGGTGCGGACTGCCATAGGCTGCTCCGTTCTCCAGCGCTTGCAGCTGGAACGCATCCTCGGCCATCCATTGCACGCCAAAGCGGCGCACGGTGGCGAGTTCAGGCATCGCGATCTCGGCGGCGACCGTGGTCTGATCGGCAAAGAGCACGGACACATCGGCCTGAACCTGCATCGCGGGCAGAGTTACGAAAAGCGAGCCCGTGGCATTGGTACGCGCAGTCACCGCAAGTCCCGCGTGGCGCAACACCACGCGCTCATTCATGTGGCAAGGGGCGACGAGCGTTATTCCCACCATGGCCTGCGCCTCGGGGATGAGGTCGAGGTTGACCGGGCAAGCCTCGGCCAGCGCAAGAGGGACCTCGGGAGCGGGCAAGGCGGGGACGGGCAAGGCGGGGACGGGCAAGGCGGGGACGATGGCGGCAGCGGCGGGCGCCGGAGGCTCGGCCGGCAGCAGGACGGGGGCCAGCGGCAGCGCAGGCTCCGGAAGCGTCACATCGGGCGTGACTGCGGCAAGCAATGCGACGGGGGCGGTTGGCGGCAGAGCAAGGTCGGCGGAGTCCACGACCACCGGCGCTGCCTCGGCCAGAGGAGGAGCCGCGGCAGGCGCTGGCGACGCCAAGGTCGGCGGCTGCAACACGGCCTCGGGCCCGGCGGAGACCTGCACGATCTGCGTCGGAAGGTCGGCTTTTGTGGCAATAGATTGCTGTTCAGACGTTATCGTCTGCACCAGATGGCCGGCCGCAAGGGCGACAGCAAGGATCGCGACACCGCGGGCGAGTCGACGAAGGTTGACCATGTTGCTCCCCTACAAGCGAACCCAGCATTTTTTGTGGCGGTCAATGCTGGCAATCGCGTGGCGGTTTCGGGGAATGTTTCCTGCAAAGGTGTCAGGGGCAAGGCAGCGGCCGTTACATCTGATCCGTCAGGCAAGCCTGCCGTGGCAATGTTTGAACTTCTCGCCGGAGCCGCAAGGGCATGCATCATTGCGCCCCGGGTTCCCCCAGGTGGCGGGTTCGGCCTCGTCAAAGCCTGCAAGGCGCAGCGGCTGGTCAGCGGCGTCCGCGGTGGCCATCGCAGGAGCCGGTGCCGGAGCAGCAACCGGCAGGGCCGCAGGAGCCGCAGCGCGCTGCTGTTGCGTCAACAGTTGTGCCATCATCGACTGTTGCTCCACCTCTGTCAGCGGGCGGATGCGCGACAACTGCTCGGTCACTTGCTGACGCAGGCTGTTAAGCATGTTCTCGAACAGGGTAAAGCCTTCGCTCTTGTATTCGTTCAAGGGATCGCGTTGCGCATAGCCACGGAAGTTTACCACCGTGCGCAGATGTTCCAGCCTCAGCAGATGCTCGCGCCATTTGGCATCGATGGTCTGCAGCAGGATCTGCTTTTCGATGGACTCCATCGTTTCCTTGCCGAAGGCCGCAAGTTTTTCGGCCATGAGGCTATCAGACGCTTCGGCGATGCGCTCCTTGATGCCATCCTGATCGACGCCTTCTTCGGCGGCCCAATCCACAATTGGCAGGTCGAGCGACATCTTTTCGCGCAGGGCATCGCGCAGGGCTTCAGCGTTCCATTTGTCGGCGTAGGTTCTGGGCGGCAGGGAATCGTCCACCAGATCCTCGACCACCTGATGGCGCATATCTTCGGCGATTTCCGACACGTCTTCGGCCTGCATGATCTCCAGCCGCTGGCCGAAGATCACCTTGCGCTGGTCGTTCATCACGTCATCGAACTTCAGCAATTGCTTGCGGATATCGAAGTTGCGCCCCTCGACCTTGGCTTGCGCCTTTTCCAGGCTTTTGTTGACCCAAGGGTGAACAATGGCCTCGCCTTCCTTCATCCCCAGCTTCGACAGCACGGAATCAAGTCGTTCGGACCCGAAGATGCGCATCAGGTCATCTTCGAGGCTAAGGAAAAAGGCCGAGCGCCCCGGGTCGCCCTGACGGCCTGACCGGCCGCGGAGCTGGTTGTCGATCCGGCGGGATTCATGGCGTTCGGTGCCCAGAACGAACAGGCCGCCCGCGGCGATGACCTTGGCCTTTTCCTCGGCATGTTCCGCCTCGATCCGGGCGCGCACTTCGTCGGGGTGCAGCTGCGGATCGGCGGCAATCGCCTCCATCACCGTCATCTCGACGTTGCCACCAAGCTGAATGTCCGTACCACGGCCCGCCATGTTGGTGGCGATGGTGACGGCGCCCAGCTTGCCCGCGTCAGCGATGATCTGCGCTTCTTGCTCATGCTGGCGGGCATTCAGCACGTTATGCGGCACCTCGGCTGCTTTCAACAAGGCCGAGAGCTGTTCGGACTTCTCGATGGAGGTGGTGCCCACGAGGATCGGTTGGCCCTTCTCGTTCGCTTCCTTGATCATCTTGAGAATGCCTTCGGCTTTTTCGCGGGCGGTGCGGTAAACCTGATCGTGTTCGTCCTTGCGCGCGACTTCGCGGTTCGTCGGCACCTGGACAACGCCCAGACCGTAGATCTGCTGGAACTCTTCGGCCTCCGTCGCGGCCGTGCCGGTCATGCCTGCAAGCTTGTCGTAAAGGCGGAAATAGTTCTGGAAGGTGACAGAAGCGAGCGTCACGTTCTCGGGCTGGATCGTCACACCTTCCTTGGCCTCGATGGCCTGATGCAGACCGTCCGACAGGCGGCGACCCCGCATCATGCGGCCGGTGAATTCGTCGATCAGCATCACTTCGCCGTCGCGCACGATGTACTGCTGATCACGATTGAACAGCTTGTGCGCCCTCAGCGCCTGGGTGACGTGATGCACGACGGTAGAGCTTTCCGGCTCATACAGGCTCTGTCCTTCGGGCAAGATGCCGGCGGTGTGGAGCACTTCCTCAAGGTAGTCATTACCCTCTTCGGTATACGTAACCGACCGGGTCTTTTCGTCGATCTTGTAGTGTTCCTCGGTCAAAGCGGGGATCAGCTTGTCCACGCTTTTGTAAAGGTCGCTGCGGTCCTGGCTCGGGCCCGAGATGATCAGCGGTGTGCGCGCCTCATCCACCAGGATCGAGTCGACCTCGTCCACGATGGCAAACTGATGTCCGCGCTGCGACATCTCGGCCATGCTGCCCTTCATGTTGTCGCGCAGATAGTCGAAGCCAAGTTCGTTGTTGGTGGCGTAAGTGATGTCGGCCTTGTAGGCCTCGCGCTTTTCCGCATCGGGCTGATATGGGTAGACGACGCCGGTGGTCAGACCCAGATGGGTATAGACCTTGCCCATCCATTCCGCATCGCGCTTGGCCAGATAATCGTTGACGGTGACGACATGCACGCCCTTTCCCGTCAGCGCGTTGAGGTAGGCCGGAAAGGTCGCAACCAGCGTCTTGCCCTCACCGGTGCGCATCTCGGCGATGTTGCCCTGATGCAGAAAGACGCCGCCTTTCAACTGGACATCAAAGGCACGCAGGCCAAGGGCACGGCGCGCAGCCTCGCGGCAGTTGGCGAAAGCCTCGGGCAAGAGAGCATCAAGGCTTTCGCCGCCATCCTGGACGCGCCTTTGGAATTCGCGCGTTTTCTCGATGATCCCGGCATCGGTGAGCGCGGCGAATTCCGCCTCCAATGCGTTGATCTTCGCCACCAGCGGACGGACTGATTTGACCTTGCGGTCGTTCGGCGTGCCGAAAACCTTGCGCGCAAGCGTTCCGAGACCCAGCATGTTTTCTCCGACCTGTCCATTCCTGACATACTCGTGTGATGCTCTGGCCTTGCCGGCCTTCATCGCCTTCCATAGAAGAAACAAGAAGGACGGCACGGCCCCGGTATCACGCGACTGTCGCGATGTAAGGGGGCGGACCGGGATAGTCAACGGACACAGGGGTTCGGCCCTGATCAGGAGATAGTGAGAGTATGAAATACGCTGGTTTCTGGACGGGCGTGGTGCTTGCGGTGGGGCTTGCGCTGCCCGCCTATGCCGAGGGCGAGTCGGCGGCGACCGTGGTCGCCACGGTGAACGGCACCGACATCACCCTGGGCCACATGATCGCGCTGCGCGGGACGCTGCCTGAACAGTATCAGACCCTGCCCGATGAGGTGCTGTTCAAAGGGATTCTCGACCAGCTCGTCCAGCAGGAGGCGCTGGCCCAGTCGGTGACCAAGCTTGCCGCCAAGGATCAGCTGACGCTGGACAATGAACGGCGCGGCTATGTCTCGGGTGTGGCGCTGCAGAAGATCACCGTTGCGGCCGTAACGGACGAAGCGCTGCAGGCCGCCTATGACGCGCGCTTTGCCGACTTCAAGGGCCAGACCGAATACAACGCGGCTCATATCCTGGTGGTCGACGAAGCAAAGGCGAAGGAGCTGAAGGCCCAGCTGGACGGTGGCGCCGATTTTGCCGAGCTTGCTCGCGCCAACTCTACCGACACCGGGTCGGGGGCGAATGGCGGCGATCTGGGCTGGTTCGGCTTGGGTGCGATGGTCAAGCCGTTTGAAGAGGCCGTTGTGACCGCCGAGGCGGGCAAGGTGACCCAGCCGGTGAAAAGCGACTTTGGTTGGCACCTGATTCTGGTCAGGGAAACCCGCGTCGCCGAAAAGCCGACACTGGAACAGTTGCGCGGCGAGCTGTCCTCGGAAATTGATCAGAACGCCATTCAGGCCGAGGTGGAGCGTCTGATGGCGACCGCCAAGGTAACCCGGCCGGGCGATGCGCTGGCGCCGGCGCTGATCAAGGATGCAAGCTTGCTGGAACAGTAATCGCTAAGGGGGGAGCCACGCGATGGGAAAGACCGACTGGAAGGCTGAGGCCAAGGGGTTAATGAAAAAACTTAAGGCTTTGAAGGCAGTTGGTGAGCCTGCAGCGACCCGAAAACCGGACAAGACCGTCTCGCCCCTTGCCCCCGAGACTTTTCCCCTGCTGCCCGCAATTGCCGGGGTGGAGTTTGCGGCAGCCGAAGCCGGCGTTCGCTATGCCAACCGCAAGGACCTGATGCTGATCCGCCTCGCACCCGGCACGGTGATGGCAGGGGCCTTTACCCGGTCCACCACCCGGTCGGCCTGCGTACGCGACTGCGAGGTTAAGCTTGGCCAGCGCCTGCGGGGAGAACCGGGGGCCGCGATCATCGTGAACTCGGGCAATTCCAATGCCTTCACCGGGGCGGTGGGCGATGTGGCGGTGGCCGCTGTCACTGGTGCTGTCGCGTCCGCGTTGTCGCTGCCGGGGTCGCGGGTATTCTCGTCCTCCACCGGTGTGATCGGCGAGCCGCTGCCACATGCGCGGATCACCGCCTGCGTCCCCAACCTGATCGAGGGCTTGCAGTCCGACGGAATAGAGATGGCCGCGCGGGCGATGATGACGACCGACACGTTCCCCAAGGGCGCGACCGCCAACGTTGCGGGCGATGGCGGGCTGATTCGCATTGCAGGTATCGCCAAGGGCTCGGGCATGATTGCGCCCGATATGGCGACAATGCTGGTCTATATTTTCACCGATGCGCGGATCACGCAGAAGATGCTGCAGCGCATGGTCAGCCGGAACCTCGACGCGAGCTTCAACTCAATCACTGTGGACAGCGATACCTCAACCTCTGACACGCTGCTGGTTGCGGCGACGGGGCAATCGCCTGCCGCGCCGGTGACAGGCGCGGTTGCGAAGGCGTTCGAGGCCGCACTGAAATCGGTGATGGCCGACCTCGCCTTGCAGGTTGTGCGGGACGGCGAGGGCGCAACCAAACTGGTCGAAGTGCGCGTAACCGGTGCCGCCAGCGATTCCGATGCGGCCAAGGCCGCTTTCGCGGTCGCAAACTCGCCGCTGGTCAAGACGGCCGTGGCTGGGCAGGACCCGAACTGGGGCCGAATTGTTGCCGCCATCGGAAAATCGGGTGCGAAGGCAGAGCGGGATTTGCTGACCATCCGCCTCGGCTCGATCCTCGTGGCGAAAAACGGCTGGCGCAACCCGTCCTACAAGGAAGAGGAGGGCGCGGCCTACATGCAGGGCAATAGTCTGGTGATCTGTGTGGACCTTGGCCTTGGTCGCGCGAAACGGTCGGTCTGGACCTGCGATCTGACGGACCGTTACGTGGCGATCAACGCCGATTACCGTTCGTGAAAGTCGTCCTCGTCTCGGCGGTCGCGTTGATCGACCCGGACGGGCGGGTGCTCTTGACTCAGCGCCCCGAAGGCAAATCAATGGCGGGGTTGTGGGAGTTTCCGGGTGGCAAGGTCGAAGCCGACGAGACGCCCGAAGCTGCCCTAATCCGCGAATTGAAGGAAGAACTGGGCATTGACACCTGGGCCAGCTGCCTCGCGCCCCTGACCTTTGCGAGCCATGGTTATGAGGCGTTTCACCTGCTGATGCCGCTCTTTGCCTGCCGCAGGTGGGAGGGAGTGGCGCACGGGGCTGAGGGGCAAGCTTTGGCCTGGGTGCGCCCCGGGCGGCTGCGCGACTACCCCATGCCCCCTGCGGACCTGCCGCTGATCCCGATTCTGCGCGACTGGCTATAGTTTCGGAACGAAGTAAGGCGGAATTGTCGCGAATTCGCCACCAATTCTTTTCATACGGACTTTCTTCCGGGCGAAATAACGCTACCATTCTGGGTAGCTACCTTCTTTGGGGAAACGAAGATGCTTCGAACGATCACTATCGGAAGCTGTGTGTCCGTGCAGGGGCATCTCGTCGCGCAACTTGCCGACGGGAAGGTCGTGGTACGGGTCGATGAAAAGACATTTGTCGGCCATCCGGTGAAACCGGTCCGGGCGCCCTGACAACATCCCACCATCGCAAATACGGCAAGAGAACTGTCATCGCTGCCCGGCTCTTGCGTTTCTGCCAGATGGATCAGGCCAGCCTGCGCTGAATTTCCTCACGCTCGAAAATCTCGATCACGTCGCCTGGGCGGATATCTTCATACCGTTCGAACGCCATGCCGCATTCGGTGCCTGATATCACTTCCTTCACCTCGTCCTTGAAGCGTTTCAGCGTCTTTAGCGTTCCCTCGTGGATCACGACGTTGTCGCGCAGAAGGCGGACCCCGGCAGATCGGCGCGCCACACCTTCGGTGACGATACAACCTGCGACCATACCGATGCCGGTGACTTTGAAGACTTCCTTGATCTGCGCGTATCCGATGAAAGTCTCGCGCACTTCGGCTTTCAAAAGGCCGGAAGCCGCGTCCTTGATGTCATCCACCAAGTCATAGATGATCGAATAGTAGCGGATCTCGACCCCCTTCTGGTTGGCTGACTGGCGGGCCGAGGCATTGGCCCGGACGTTGAAGCCGATGATCGGCGCATTGCTTGCTTCGGCAAGGCTGACGTCGGTATCCGTGATCGCCCCCACGCCATGGCTGAGCACGCGCACCCGGACCTCGTCGTTGCCAACCTTTTCCAGCGCCTGGACGATTGCTTCGGCAGAGCCCTGCACATCAGCCTTCACCAGCACGGGCAGTTCGGCTACGGACTGGTCAGCCTTGGCCTTGGCCATCAGCTGTTCCAGTGTGGTGGCAGCCCCGACGGCGGCGCGCTTGTCCTTGGTGGTCTTCTCGCGGTAGGACGCAATCTCGCGGGCCTGCGCTTCGGTTTCCACCACATTCAGCGTGTCGCCGGCCTGCGGCGTGCCGGACAGGCCCAGCACCTCGACCGGGACCGAAGGCCCGGCTTCGTCCACCCGCTCGCCCTTGTCGTTGACCAGCGCGCGGACCTTGCCCCACTGCTCGCCTACGACAAAGATGTCGCCCTTGCGCAGCGTGCCGTTGCGCACGAGCACGGTCGCAACCGGGCCACGGCCAACATCAAGCTTGGCCTCGATCACCGCGCCAGAAGCGGCACGCTTCGGGTTGGCGCGCAGTTCCAGGATCTCGGCCTGCAGCGAAATCGCCTCCAGCAGTTCGGTCAGGCCCTTGCCGGTCTTGGCCGAAACCTCGACGTCCTGCACGTCGCCCGACATGGCCTCCACGACCACCTCGTGCTGCAGAAGGCCGGTGCGCACCTTGTTCGGGTCCGCGTCATACTTGTCGATCTTGTTGATCGCCACGATCATCGGCACCTTTGCCGCCTTCGCATGGGCAATCGCCTCGATCGTCTGCGGCATGACCGCGTCATCCGCGGCCACGACCAGCACCACGATATCCGTCACCTGCGCGCCACGGGCCCGCATCGAAGTGAAGGCCGCGTGGCCGGGCGTGTCGAGGAAGGAGATCACGGCGCCGGTGTCGGTCTTGACCTGATAGGCGCCGATATGCTGGGTGATGCCCCCCGCCTCGCCGGTCACGACACTGGCGTGGCGGATAGCGTCCAGAAGGCTGGTCTTGCCGTGGTCGACGTGGCCCATGATCGTCACGATCGGCGGGCGCGGAACCAGATTTTCTTCGGCATCAACAACGCTGTCGATCACCTGTTCAACGTCTGCATCCGACACGCGCACAGCCTTGTGGCCGAATTCCTCGATTACGAGTTCCGCGGTGTCGGCATCGATGGCCTGGTTCATGGTGACCATCATGCCCATCTTCATCAGGCTCTTGACCACATCGGCGGCACGTTCAGCCATACGGTTGGCAAGTTCCGACACGACGATGGTTTCGGGCAGCTGCACGTCGCGCACCTGCTTTTCAGCCTTCTGGCTGAGCCCGAGGGCCTTGGCGCGGGCCTTCTCCTGCTTGCGCTTCATCGCGGCGAGGCTGCGGGTGCGCCCGCCTTCGCCAGCCAGCGCGTCATTCAGCGTCAGCTTGCCGGTGCGGCGGGCATCTTCTCCGCCCTTGGCCTTGGCGGCGCGGTCGCGGTCGGTTGCACGGTCGTCGCGTTCACGGTCGGTCTTGCGCGCCGGGGCGAGGCCCGGCTTGGCCGAGGCAGGACCACGCGGGTCTTCCTTCCCGGCGGCAGGGGCTGCGGGGGCTGCGTTACCGGCAGCACGAACCGTCTCGGCCGGTTTTGCCGGTTCGGGCGCGGCTGCGGTGGAGCGGGGGCGCGTGCCCAGCACGTCGGCCTTGCGGGCAACCGCGGCTGTTGCGCGCGCTTCCGCTTCGGCGCGGACAGCGAGTTCGGCCTCCTCGGCTTTCAGGCGGCGCGCCTCTTCGGCGGCCTTTTCTTCGCGTTCCTTCGCCTCGATCTCTCCGCGGCGGCGCTGACGCTCTTCGTCACGCTGGCGGTCTTCCTCGGCGCGACGCAGGCTGTCTTCTGCCTCACGCGCCTTGGCAGCCTTCAGCGCCGCGAGGCGTCGCTCCATCTCGGCATCACTGATCCCGGCGGGGCGCTTCGACGGATCACCAAGATGGGCATTGGATGCGCCCGCAGCGCCGGTCCCCGAAGGAACACCGGGCTTGGCTACGGGAACCATCACGCGCTTGCGCTTGGTCTCGACCACGACGTTCTTCGTCCGGCCGTGGCTGAAGCTTTGCTTCACCTGACCAGAACGAGGTGCGCCACCCAGGCCGAGGGGTTTCTTGCCGTCTGTATCGCTCATGCGTCTTTCGTATCCTTCAAGGCGGTAAAACCGCCAGCATGCTCACGCAACCCTGTGAGCCTTGCCGCTTCCTCTACAACACGTGTCGTGAGTCCACCAGCCGCAAGCGCGACGTGTATCGCACGTTCGCGCCCGAATGCCAAACCCAATTCCCCGGCCGTCATGCAGCCGATGAATGTATCTTCTCCGTCCGGGGCGCGCAGCTTGGTTTTGCCGCGTTCCGACCCGTCGCTTGCCTGCAAAAGAACCCGCGCCTGCCCCTTGGCGAGCCAGTCCTTCACCTTCTCATATCCCATCACCGCACCGCCCGCCTTGCGCGCCAGTGAAACTAGGTCGACAATCCGGCGCAGCATCAGCGCCTCGACCAGATCGGCAAGCCCGTCGGGCGCTTTCACCGGCATGCGGGCAGCACGGGAAAAGAGCCCCTTGGCCGCCGCCTTGGTGAGCGCCGCCCGGTCCGCCGAGACATAGATGCCACGACCCGGCAGCCGCGCCAGGATATCCGGCACGACCATTGCAATGCCTGCGTCATCCGGCCCCACAACAAAGCGGATCAGCCCCGCCTTGGGCGCCACCTCACCCGTGACAATGCACTTGCGCTCGGGCTCGTCCTTGTCGTCCTTCCGGCCGCCGCGCGTCATCCGGGGGTTTCCGAGGCCTGCGATCAGGCCTCGGCCTCCTCGGTTTCGGCTTCCGCCACAACTTTGGCGCCCGCCAGCTCTGCCGGATCGACCCAGCCAAGCATCACCCGTGCGGTCATGACCAGATGCTGCGCTTCCTCCAGGCTCATATCGAACTTCTCGAGCACCCCTTCATCCTTCTTGCGCTGGCCGTTTTCGGTCGTCCAGCCGCCGGCCAGCTCCCAGTCAGCGCAGGTGGCAAAGTCTTCCAGCGTCTTGATGCCATCCATGGCCAGTGCCTCGAGCATCTGCGGCGTGAGCCCCTCGAACTCGACAAGGCTGTCCTCCACGCCCAGCGCACGGGCGGCCTCCATCGCCTTGACGTTGGCAGCCTCCAGATAATCCCTTGCGCGGGCCTGCAATTCTGCCGCCGTGTCATTGTCAAAGCCGTCGATGGACAAAAGCTCGTCCACATCGACATAGGCCACTTCCTCAAGGTTGGTGAACCCTTCGGACACCAGAAGCTGCGCCATCATCTCGTCGATATCGAGCGTGTCCATGAACAGCTTGGTCCGCTCGGCAAATTCGGCCTGACGGCGGGCGGATTCGTCGGACTCTGTCATGATGTCGATATCAAGGCCCGTCAGCTGGCTTGCGAGGCGCACATTCTGCCCACGCCGCCCGATGGCGAGCGAAAGCTGTTCATCCGGCACCACGACTTCGATCTTGCCGCCTTCTTCGTCAATCACGACCTTGGACACCTCTGCCGGCTGCAATGCGTTCACTAGGAACGTGGCCTGATCCTGGTTCCACGGGATTATGTCGATCTTTTCGCCCTGCAATTCGTTCACCACGGCCTGCACGCGGCTGCCGCGCATGCCGACGCAGGCGCCCACCGGGTCGATGGAGTTGTCATAGCTGATAACGGCGATCTTTGCGCGCGAACCGGGATCACGGGCCACAGCCTTGATCTCGATGATGCCATCGTAAATCTCCGGCACTTCCATCTTGAAGAGTTCCGCCATGAACTGCGGGTCTGTGCGCGACAGGAAAACCTGCGGTCCCCGCGCCTCGCGGCGCACGTCCTTGATAAAGGCGCGGATACGGTCGCCGATCCGGTAAGCCTCGCGGCCGATCTTTTCGTTGCGGCGCAGTATCGCTTCGCCGCGGCCGATATCGACGATGACGTTGCCGTATTCCTCCCGCTTGACCTGGCCGTTGATGATCGTGCCCTTGCGGTCCTGGAATTCTTCGAACTGACGATCCCGCTCGGCCTCGCGGACCTTCTGAAGGATCACCTGCTTGGCCGATTGCGCGGCGATGCGGCCCAGATCCACCGGGGGCACCTCGTCCACCACCTCGTCGCCGACCTTGGGGTCGGCAAGGTGCTCTTTCGCCTGCGCCACGGTCAAATGCGCGTGGTGATTCTCCACGGCGTCATCCTCGACCACGGTACGGATGCGGGCAAAAGTGGCGCGACCGGTCTTGCGGTCGATGGCCACACGGATGTCCAGCTCCGAGCCGTAACGGCTTTTGGCGGCACGGGCGAGGCTGTCCTCCATCGCCTGGATCACCAGATCGGGATCGATCATCTTCTCGCGGGCGACGGCCTCGGCTGTCTGGAGAAGTTCAAGCTGGTTGGCAGAGGTGATGGCCATAGGTCACTCCCAGGAACGTATCGGTTGCGTCAGTGTCTGGTCTCTTCGGCGGGATCTGCAAGATCGTCCTCGGCCGCGTCTTCCGTGCCGTCGGTCGTCTCGATTTCGTCGAACTTCGTCTCGTCGATCACGCCGTCTGCCTTGCGCTGGCGCAGCATCTCGGTGATCAGCTCTTCGGTAAGCATCAGCTTGGCGTCCGAGAGCCAGTCGAAGGCGAGGCCGATGGTGCCTTCTTCGACCACGATCAGCACCTCATTGCCCTCGATCCCCGCCAGCGTGCCCTTGAAGCGGCGGCGGCCGTCGATCAGCTCTGTCGTCTCGATCCGCGCGTCCCAGCCGGACCACATTTCGAAGTCCTTCAGCCGGGTCAGCGGGCGGTCGATGCCCGGAGACGACACCTCAAGGACATAGTTGTCCTCGACGGGATCCTCGACATCCAGTACGGCTGAAACGGCGGTGGAGATTGCGGCGCAATCGTCCACATCGATGCCGCCGTCCGGCCGGTCCGCCATGATCTGCAGCGTGCGCGTGCGCCCGCCCATCAGACGAATGCGCACAAGCTCGAACCCCAGCCCCTCGATGACGGGGCCGACGATATCTGCAAGGCGGCGGTCGATGGCAGTTTTGGCGATCAGGTCGGACATGACGGGCATCCCGGGGGTGCGCAGAAAACAAAAAACGGGCCGACAGGCCCGCAGAGACTTTCGGTGGCTGCGGGTTTGGACCCCGACAGCTCTGTTATTGGCGATATAGGCCCGTATGAACCGCGGCGCAAGCGGAAAGCCGTCTTGCGGGATGCGGGTGTTGGGTCCATCTTCGCGCCCACAAACCTGAGGAGACCGAGAGTGAACGCGGAAAACTTCATCGGCGCCAATGCCGTCTTTCTGGCCATCGCGGCCTTCCTGATCATCTGCGTCTTTCTGGCCGTCCGCATTGTCGAGCAAAGCCAGAAGCACGTGGTCGAACGTTTTGGCCGCTTTCGCACCGTGCTGGGGCCGGGGATCAACTTCATCGTGCCGTTCCTGGATCGTGTGCCGCACAAGATCTCGATCCTCGAGCGGCAGTTGCCGAACGCGAGCCAGGATGCCATCACCGCCGACAACGTGCTGGTGAAGGTAGAGACTTCGGTCTTCTACCGCATCATCGAACCGGAAAAAACCGTCTACCGGATCCGCGATGTGGACGGGGCGATTGCCACCACTGTCGCGGGGATCGTGCGGTCCGAAATCGGCAAGCTCGAGCTTGATCAGGTGCAGTCCAACCGCGCCGAGCTGATCGAGAAGATCCGCCACGCCGTGCGAACGATGGTGGATGACTGGGGCATCGAGGTCACGCGCGCCGAGGTGCTGGACGTGAACCTCGACGAGGCGACGCGGGCGGCCATGCTGCAGCAGCTCAACGCCGAACGCGCGCGCCGGGCGACCGTGACAGAGGCCGAGGGCAAAAAGCGGTCAGTGGAGCTGAACGCCGATGCAGAGCTTTACGCCGCCGAGCAGGAGGCAAAGGCCCGCCGTATTCTGGCCGACGCCGAGGCCTATGCGACCGGAGTCATCGCCGAGGCGATCAAGCAAAATGGCATCGAGGCCGCGCAGTATCAGGTGGCGCTGAAGCAGGTAGAGGCGCTGACCGCCGTGGGACAGGGCACCGGCAAACAGACGATCATCGTGCCCGCCCATGCGCTGGAAGCCTTTGGCGATGCGTTCAAGATGCTGAAGGGGCGCAGCACATGATGTGGTCGGTCTGGTGGGTCTGGATTGTTGCAGGCTTCGCTCTTGGCGTGCTTGAGGTTCTTGCACCCGGCTTCATCTTTCTGGGCTTCGCAGCCGGAGCGCTCGCCACCGGCGTGCTGATCGGCTTTGGCATCCCCGATGACAGCCTTCCCCTGTTGCTCTTCATCTTCGCCGTCCTGTCCGTTCTGGCCTGGCTGGGGATGCGGCAGATCTTCGGTGTGCGGTCCGGCAAGAAACGTGCCTGGGACAAGGACATCAACGATTGACCCCCCGCCCCACCTTCATCCGCCCGGCCCCTGCATTGTGCCTCGTACCCGCGTCGCCCCCCCTTCATCTATTCCCAAATATACCGGGGGTGTGGCCCGGCACGGGCCGAGGGGGCAGCGCCCCCTGCCTTTGACGGCACCGTACGGACGCCCCCTGCCAGGTAGTTTGGGCCCCTGACCATGTGGATCGCTTTCACCTTTTGCGCGGCCATCCTGCAGACCCTGCGCTTCGTGCTGCAGAAACGCCTCAGCGTGACGGGCCTGTCCACCGCCGGGGCCACGTTCGCGCGATTCCTGTTTGCGGCCCCCCTCGCCTGCGGATCGGCTGCAGCACTGCTGTATTTCACCGAGGCGAGAGTGTCGATGCCGCCCGCGGCCTTTGCTGCCTGGGTCCTTGTCGGCGGCGTAGCGCAGATCCTTGCCACCGACCTCACGGTGCGGCTGTTCCAGATGCGCAACTTCGTCGTCGGCGTGGCCTTTACCAAGACCGAGATGTTACAGGTCGCGCTCTTCTCGGTCTGGGTGCTGGGCGAGTCTGTGGCGACAGTCGCCATCCTCGCCATTCTTCTGGGGTTGATCGGCATTCTCGTTCTCTCGCGGCCACCCGAAGCCGGGGCGCGGCTTTTCGGGCGCTCCGCGGCCTTTGGTCTCATGGCCGGGGCGCTCTTTGCAGTGGCCGCCGTGGGCTATCGTGGTGCCACCATGGCGCTGGAGCCCGCGCCTTTCCTGTTGCGCGCCCTTCTGGCCCTGGCGGCGGCGACCTCGGCGCAGACGGTGATCATGGCGCTGTGGCTCAAGCTGCGCGAACCCGGAGAGATCGGGCGCGTCACCACCGGCTGGCGCCGCACCCTGCCCGTGGGGGTGACGGGCATGCTCGGCTCTCTGGGCTGGTTCGCGGCCTTCTCGCTGCAGAACGCGGCCTATGTCCGCGCCTTGGGGCAGATCGAGATTGTCTTCACCCTCCTCGCCTCCACCGTGATTTTCGGCGAGCGGATGGGGCGGCGCGAGGCGATCGGGATCGCGCTCGTTACCGTTTCGGTGGTGATCCTGACCCTTGGGGTCGGCCTGCATGGATGATTTCATCGGCGCCAAGGTCGCGTTTTTCCATCAGGACCGGGTGCTCGTCTGTCTGCGCGACAACTTTGCCGATATTCCCTGGCCTGACCATTGGGATCTGCCGGGCGGCGGGCGTGAAGGCGATGAAGGTCCCGAAGACTGCCTCCTGCGTGAGGTGCACGAGGAGTTCGGGCTGGCCTTGCCTGCGGACCGTCTGATCTATTTCCGCGTCCTGCCTGCGATGATGGACCCGACCCGCTCATCGGTGTTTTTTGCGGGCCGCATCACCGAGGACGAAATCGCGGCAATCCGGTTTGGCACCGAGGGGCAATGCTGGCAAATGATGCCGGTGGCAGAGTTTCTGGTCAACCCGAAAGCCATCCCGGAAAAGCAGCGTCGCACCCGCCTGGCCTGGGAGGAACTGCGCTGATCAGCGCCGGGGAAGCGTGACCATAATCGCCCGGGCCGCGGCCGACGGGTCGATGGCGGCCCAGACCGGGCGGCCGACCACGATATGGTCGGCCCCTGCCGCAATCGCCTCGGCCGGGGTTGCCACCCGTTTCTGATCGCCCGCCGCCGCCCCTTGCGGTCGCACCCCCGGCGTCACGATCAGACGCCCGCGCGCCTGCGGAAGCGCGCGGATCATCGCGGCTTCCTGCGGACTTGCGATCACACCATCGGCCCCGGCCTCCAGCGCCCGGGCCGCGCGTTCCAGCGTGATGTCGCGGATATCGCCGGGCTTGATCAGGTTTGCGTCCAGATCCGCCCGGTCGAGCGAGGTCAGCACCGTCACGGCAAGGATCTGCAGCCCGCTCGCGCCCTTCCCCTCCGCCGCTGCACGCACCACCTGCGGATCGCCATGCACGGTAAGGAAATCGAGGTCGTATTGCGAAAGGCCGCGCACTGCGGCCTCGATCGTGGCGCCGATATCAAACAGCTTCATATCCAGAAAGATGCGCTTGCCAAGGTCTTGCTTCAACTCTCCGGCCAGCGCAAGGCCACCCCCGGTCAGCATGCCGAGACCGATCTTGTAGAAAGAGACGGCGGCGCCAAGTTTTCGAACCAGGTCCGATCCGACAAGAAGGTTCGGCACATCAAGTGCCACGATCAGGCGGTCGTCCGGCAGGAAGTCGTCCGGGAGGGGCGGCATGGCTGAAACTCCAAGGGTTGCGGCGTCTTGGTTGCAGGGGCCGGGGCTGTCAAGCCGGTGTGTCCGGGCGGGACGGCCAAAAGCGGCGCGGAACGGGTAAAATTAGAGCACGACCGCTCGCGAAAACCGAAGCGGTTTCTGGCGGGACTCACCAGTCATCAGAGGATGCCGACCTACTCTTGGCAGCATCACGTCGCCTGCGGACGTTTCGTCACCCCAAGATATCTGTTTTCAAGGCATGCCCGAAACTCCCCGACTGATCGTCCTGCCCCCCACCTTCAATCATGACCGCTGTGGCCAGCTGGCAGACCAGTTTGCCTCCCATCGCGGCTTGCCCGTGAACGTGGACGCAGCGCAGGTCCACCGTGACGGCGCACTGGCCGCCCAGATTCTGCTCATGGCGAAACGCACCTGGGAGCATGACATCGTCGATTTCAGGATCGACTGTGCCTCCGCGGGCTACGCCGACAGCCTTCGCAAACTGGCGCTGGCCTCCGCCACGCTGCCAACAGGAAAGCATTCATGACGAGGTAATCCCCCCCGAAAGTAAGGGGCTGCATAAGTAGAATTTTCTCGGCAAGATGCATGAGGAGATTCTGAATGAAGACAAGCAGATACACGGAAGCCCAGATCTTCGCGATCCTGCGGCA
>Ga0105046_10000455_pt1 | contig 56787 bp, 51 predicted proteins | sample MAT03_FD_78385 | JGI IMG/M metagenome (GOLD analysis project Ga0105046, IMG submission 78385) | Freshwater microbial communities from Lake Fryxell liftoff mats and glacier meltwater in Antarctica - MAT-03 (megahit assembly) | ecosystem: Environmental > Aquatic > Freshwater > Ice > Liftoff...
GCCCACCGTCCTATCGGATTAGACAGGCAGAGATTCGATGGTGACCAGCACTAAGTTCGGTCTGAAGCTGTAAATGAGGCATACCCATCATGGACGTCGTCTTCACGGAATTGAGCAAGATTGGCGATCGGTTGGCCGCGCTCGAGACGGCCATTGATCGGCTGACGATGCAAAAGCTCGTCAAGGAATGGTACAGCACCACCGAAATCGCTCAGCTTCTTGGAAAGGCCGAGTTCACCGTCCGCGAATGGTGCCGCCTTAATCGCATCAACGCCAAGAAGCGGTCATGCGGCCGGGGTCCGATCCAGGAGTGGTCTATTGCTCATTCCGAGTATCTGCGAATTCAGAATGAAGGTCTGCTACCCATTTCCAAAAACTAAGCAGATTGCCTCACGTTGCTTTGATGGAAAGAGATGTCGATATCGTCGCACCATCTCTTCCGTCTGATGTCCCATCCATTCGTCGATCATCCTCTGATCGAGGCTCGACGCGGCGCAGTTTGAAGCGAAGCTGTGACGCAGGGCGTGCCAACCACGCAACTTCGCCCATTTGCTATCTGCGAGCGTCCGCTGAAAGTGATCGTGGGCTTCGTCGCGGGTAATCGGGGTCGGCGCCGAACGGTGTGTTTTACTGCGGCAGACGTGCGTCGTCTGGCAGAAGAGATACAGCCCGCCCGGATGGTGCAGCAGCCAGTCTTGCAGAACGCGAAGAAGGAAAGGCGACAGTGGGACGCGCCGAGTGGTGCACTTGCCTTTCGCTCGTTTCTTCTCGTGTAGAACGACCGTCTTGCCGTCGAGATCGAGGTCGGCGATTCGACAGCGGATGATCTCGCTCCTGCGAGCGCCGGTCTGTGCCGCGAAGGCGAACATGGGGTAGACGAAGTTGTGCCTGGCCTTGTCTCGGACGAAGCGAAGCAGTTCATCGACCTGCGTGAGATTGAGGTAGAGACAATCCCAAAGGTCACGCTCGTCCTCGGTCTTCAGTCCGCCTCTGGCGATCTGGCGCTCGATCTCTTCCCACGTCTGGAACGCGGGCTTCTCTGTGGTCTTTGGGTATTTCAGTCCCCGGTACGGAAAGGGTCCGACGACCTTGCCGGCATGGGCTCCCCAGTTCCAGCAGGCGCGGAAGGTGGCCACTTCTTTGCGGAGAGTGATCGGGCTCAGCGGTCGCCCGCGGTACTTCTTTCGCGATCGGCGATCCACGTGCTGTTGAAGATGGTCGAGCGTGAGCGACTGTATATGAAACGAACCGCCGAGCGATTTCACGAAGTGACGCAGATGCAGCCGGACCGTGTCGAGGGAGTTGTCCTCCATGGCACCGTGCGAATGGACTTCGATGTACTGGTCGCACATCTTGCCGAGGGCGAGAACGTCCTTGGCCGGCTCGTCTTTCGGGTTCGCGATGAGTTTGCCATCCGAGAGAAGGAATGTGGCAATGTCCGCATCAGCCGGAAGCGTGAGCCGGCCCCGTTCGACGAGGGTGATGTTCTCTTCGAGGCGGACCGTGGCTGCTTCAGCGTCGCGACGGTTGCTCGTTTTAATCGTGCGCTTGATTTTATTCTTACCCCAGCGGAAGCAGACCTTGAAATGTCCAGATGTGGGGTGTTCTTCGAGCCATGCCATGCGGCGCCTCCGTGTTCATTGAATTATGTGGCTGTGGACAAGCGACACGAATCCAACATGAACCCAGTGGTGCCCCCCAAATGCCCCCCAAAAGGTCGGGGGCCAACGAAAAAGGACTCAGGGCATTCGCCCTAAGTCCTTGTGCTGCAAGCAATGCCGGGGACAGGACTTGAACCTGCACCTTCTTGCGAAGACCAGGCCCTCAACCTGGCGCGTCTGCCAATTCCGCCACCCCGGCTTTTCAATTGGTAGAGATGAATTATCGGGGAAGACGGTTCGCTTTCAAGATGGGTTTCGATCGATTTTCCAGAGTAGTTGAATTCCGAAGCGTCTCGCACGCGGACGCTTCGGGCTCACCTTGCCTTATCGAACTCGCTTCAACATCTTATCGACCATTTCCTTGTACGGCTCTTCGACCTTCTCGAGCGTGTCAGTCTTGAAGGTCTTGCCGTTGTCGTCGATCTCGATGAAGTTCGGCTTGAGCTGGCCGTCTTCCTTCGTGCCCTTGAGGACGATTTTGATGTCGTCCTCCGAGAACTTCATGACGTACTCGCCGTTGACCACCGAGACCGACATCGAGGTTGACTTGCCGCCACCCTGAAGACCTTGAGGCGGAAAGGCCGGGTTCAAGTTCGGGAACTGCAGGCGCGGCACGCCCTGGAACTGATTGATCGGCTGGATGGCGGGAAGCGCCACCTCCTTGATGGTCTCCTTCTTGCCCTTCCGCATGATGACGATGTCGACCTTTTCGTCGGCCTTGATCTCACGCAGGAGGACGACGAGTTCGCGGTTATCGTTGGGGATGTCCTTGCCGCCGATCGAGAGCAACACATCATTGGCCTTGATGCCCGCCTTCTCGGCCGGGGTGTTGGGGATCACGTCGGAAACCAAGATTCCCTGATTCTCCGGAAGTTCAAGTTGCTCAACAAGTGCCGGAGTCAGCCTCTCCACGCGGACGCCCAACCGGGTGCCGCCCGCTTGGCCGAAGCCGCCATTGAGCACGGGACGACCGTTGATGATGACAATGCGATTGCCCTGGAATCCACCCGGCTGGAACGGCATATTCTGCATCTGGCGAAGCAGATCGGCCTGCGCTTTCTCCAGTTCTTTGAACAAGGCTTCCAGGTCGACGTTTCCCAGATCAGCGGGGTTGATCGGAGCGAAGGGAGCAAGGGGTCGGAAGTTCGGTTGGTTCTTGCCGGCTTCCTGAACTCGCTTCTGCGCATCTTCAAGCGCCTTGCGGGCCTCATCGGACTTGGGGTCCTTATCGAGTTCCTCGCGAGCTTTCTTCAACGCATCCTGCGACTGACGCAGTTCATCGATCGGGTTGAGATCGGGCTTCTTCTCTTCCACCGCTTTCGGCGGGGGGCCGTTCTTGAGGGCTTCGAGCGCCTTGCGGACCACTTCATCAACGTCCTCGTCGACCGTCTTCTTGTCGGCCGGTTTGTCATCGGCGCGGAGAAGAGCGGTTCGGCCGGCGAAGGTGAGCCCGGCCGCGGCGATCGTCAAAAGGCCAAAGCCGATCAGGGGGAGGAAGCGTCTCTGAGTGGCAGTCGGTTCAATGCGGTATGCAGTCATATTGCCCTCCGAAAAGGATCAGATCATGATAATGGGACGACCTTGCGTGACGCAAGGAACATTAGTGGTCTAACGTCTCTTCGCACGCCAGGCGCGGAAGAAGTTATTATTGTTGTTGTCGGCCTTGTGGTCCCAGACGACCTTGTTGGTCTTGGGGTCCATCTCGGCTACCTGATACGTGTTCTGGTTCGAAACCAGAATGTTCCCGTTCGGCAGTCGCTGGGCGGATGTCGGGAAATTATAGGTCATCAAGACTTCTGTCTTCTTGGCGACCAGATCGACCTCCGCAACGGCTCGTTGTTGCGTGATGATCAGTTTGCCGTTCGGCAGCACTTGCATGGTCGCGTTGTAATTGCCGCGGCCGGTGGCATAGGTATCAACCTGCTTGCCGTCTTTGTCGTACGTGACGATCTGACCTTGCTGATTGTAGATCGCGAACTGGCCGTTGCGGAGCTTGGCGCCGGCCACGATGTCGTATCCCGGCCGCGTGATCGTCGTGATCGCTTTGCGGTTCCTATCCCATTCAACCACTTGATGGCGGCCGACAATCACGAGGTTGCCATTGGATAGACGAGACAGGCCAATTGGCTGCTGAAACGTTTCACCCCAGATCTCCTTTCCCGTCGCAGTGTCCCGTTCGCTGACGCGGTTGGTGTTCTGCTCGGCCACGAGCACGCGATTGCCTGGAAGAACCAGTGCATCGGTCGGGAACTGGACGTTGGTAATCTGCCAACGAACTTTCCCATCCGGGGTGATTTCCTTCACCCGGCCGCCCGTGCCGCGGACGTCCATTTCTACGACCAACGTGTAGCCCAGGGTTCGCTCGATTTCGTCGAGTTTGGCCAAATCAACGTCTTTCTCGTTTGCCGTCCACCACTTCAGCCATTCGTCGCGTGCCTTGTCACGGGTCGGCTTGTCGGCAGCCAGCGACGTGTTCGGCCCCTTCTCGCCCGCCATGCGCACGAGGATTTCCTCCGCACGCCAGCCCGCCTCGACGGGGACCTCGGCCATCAACTTGATCATCGGTTCAACGAGGCTCTTGTTCTTGGCGATCGTGACCAAAACAATCGCGATGCGCAGGTTGATGTCGGCATCGGTCTCCTTGGCCATGAACTGCCGCATCTTGTCGCGAAGCGCGGCATCGCCGCCACGGGTCAGCGCCTCGGCCGCGGCACTCCGCTTGACTGCTTCTTTTGATTCCAGCGTTTGCAGGAGAAGGGGGTCGGGCTTGCCGTCACGTACGGCGATGGTCGAGAGAGCGAAACGCACGTCGTCGCCGACCGCGTCATCCTCGGCCAAGGGAAGATAGTTCAAGAGGATCTGGGTCATTCCCTCGGGCTTGAGGTCGCCGAGCAACCGAGCGGCAGCGGACGCCAGCGTTCGCGTCGGCACTTTTTCGATGTTCTTCAGGCAGCGTTCGCAACGGCGGAGCACTTCGGGGTTGCCCGAACGCTCGGCCTGCCGCAGCGGTCCGATCGCCGCCACGCCAAAGCCTTCAATCTGTTCCGAGGCCGCTTCGCGTTTATCGAAGTCTTCGTCGCCGAGCTGAAGGAGCAATTCACCGAGCCGGGCACGGTCGGCGTCGGTCACCGTGTGCTTCTTGAAGAAGTCAAGTAGGGGCTGGGCCTCGAACGGCATATTGGCCGCCTTCAGCGTCTCGATGTCGGCTTTCTTCTGGTCGAACTTCTCTTCAACCGGCTCCTTGGCAGTGACCTTTGGATCCTCTTTCGCCTTCGCCGCCTTGTCTTGGCCCAATAGGTCAGCCGGGGCGGGAGCGAGAACGATCAAGCCGATCATCGCGAAGGCGGTCAGAAAAGCGATGGCGGAACGCATGGTCGAAACTCCCGGAGGGTGGTGATTCGTGGCTAGCTTAGAATATCATAGGAATTCGAATCCGTGAACAGGAAACGAATTCCCGGATGAAGTTCGAGGCGGCGAATCGCACAACAGCCGGACGATCGAGTCGCGGAAAACTAACCGAAGGCGAGGGGTGATTCTCAGCGTTCGTGCGAGGCGGCAGGCGTCGTTTTCGCAATTCGAGTGACTTCTCGTGGTGACAAAAGGGAGCATCGCTTCGGCGACCCGCTGTTTGCAAACCATTTGGCCGTCGCGAGTCCTCACCCGGCACTCACGGCACTCATTTCATCGAGAAGCTCTCGAATCTGTTCCCCACGCGGACCTTTGAGTTGAAAGGTGTGGAACTGACCTGCCGGCGATTCGAATGTGAAGTCTGGACCCGACTCTTCGACCTTAATCAGATCGGAAGCCGATTCAATCCTGTCGAGGTGGAGTACTTCCAGAATGCACCGCAGGAACTCTTCTCGCTTCTCCATCTGCTGGAACACTGTCGCTTGGCCCATTAAACTTTCGACGAGCAACTGCCGAGCCTGGGCCGCCGCCTCGCCGAAGACAATCGCGGCCGCTTGGGGGTCGTCTTCTATGTTGTTGAGGAAGTGCCCAAGTTCGATCGCGGCGGCGGGGGACCCTTTGTCCAGCTCAACTGCGTATTGCAACGCCTGCTTCGCTTCATCCAGGTCATGCTCTGGGTTCTCTTGAAGCTGGACCAGGTTCGCCCAGAGGGTATGCAGGTGCGCATTTCCGGGCCAAATTTTGAGCAAAGTTTCGACTTCGACGAATGCCTCGTCGTAGGCCTGCTCTTCCCAGAGCCGGGAAATATTCGAGATCCTCTGCTTGAAACCACGCGGATTGTTCATGACCGCCGCCCTTTCCCCTTCTTCTGAAGCCGTTCTGTCTGTTCAATCAGTTTTTTCATCTGCCGGGCCTTTTGATCTGGCGGGTTCGCCGCTGCCAGGTCTTTGATCTCCTTGTACGTCTTTTGCCCGTAATCGCTGTGGTACGATGCGGACCTTTTCAAGCTCACGGGAATCAAGTCATCGGCAATGTCGTTGTCTTGGGGCACTCTGTTACCCTACCAGATCGAGTTTGAATTCCCAAGTAACCTTCTGGACGCGAGTGCGGCCGGCTCCCGAAGCTCACGCTCGATCAGCAATCGGTGCAGAGCTTGACCGCCAATTCACCGCGAATGCGATACAATGGCGATTCAAGAACCATGGCCTTCATGGTCAGCCCGACGATCGATTTCGACAAGAAAAAGCGAAACACGAACCGGCTTCATACGGTATTAACAACACCCGGCGGCTCACGCCACTTGACTCGCATAATTCATGAGGGAGTCCTACCGATGAACTTCGACCGCCGCGATTTTCTGAAATCCACCTCCCTCCTGAGCGCCGGCGTTGCCGTGCCGACGTTTCTCGCCCGCACGGCCCAGGCGGCCGAAAGTCGTGCCAAGGATTCCATCCTCGTCGTCGTTCAGCTCACGGGCGGCAACGACGGTCTCAATACGGTCATCCCCTTCAAGAACGAACTGTACGCCAAGTATCGGCCGACGCTGAAGGTACCCGTCGACCGCGTTCTGAAAATCGATGACTCGTACGGCCTGCACCCGTCGCTCGGCGGCATTCACAAATTGCTAGAAGAGAAGGCCCTCGGCATCGTGCAGGGCGTTGGTTATCCGAACCCGAGCCAGTCGCACTTCCGTTCGATGGACATCTGGCAAGCGGCCAGTCTCAGGGAAACGCTCAACGAAGGTTGGGTGGGCAAGGCGCTCAAGTCGATGAACGCCCCGGCTTTCCACGTCGCCAATCAGAACGAATCGGCCCCGCTTGCCCTCACCGGCGCCCCGGCCCGCGTGCCGTCGATCACGTCGATCGAAGACTTCCAACTGAAAATGACGGCCGCCACGGGGGCCGACAAGAAAGAACAGCAGGGCGTCATCCAAGGCGCGGTGAAGCCGAACGGCAACAACAGCCTACTCGATTTCGTCAGCAAGACGGCCCTGAACACCTATACCTCGGCCCAGAAGCTTCAGGAGATCGGCAAGAATTACCAGCCGAAATCGCCCTACCCGGCCAACAACCTTCTGGCCAACCGCCTGAAACTCTGTGCTCAACTCATCGATGCCGGTCTTGGTGCTCGCATCTTCTACGTCGCGCTCGACGGCTTCGACACGCACGCCAACCAAGGCAGCGTCACGGGCGCCCATGCCAATCTCTTAACGCAAGTCTCGGACGCCATTGCCGCGTTCTACAAGGACCTCGCCGCCCGCGGCCACAAGGATCGGCTGCTCGTGATGACCTTCTCCGAATTCGGCCGCCGCGCCAAGGAGAACGGCAGCCGCGGCACCGATCACGGCTCCGGAGCTCCCATGCTGCTCGTCGGCAGCCGCGTCAAACCCGGCCTCATCGGCGAGCACCCCGACCTCGAAAAACTCGAGATGGGCAACCTCAAACATGAGATCGACTTCCGTCAGGTCTACGCCGGCATCCTCGACCAGTGGCTCGGCGTCAACAGCAAGGAAGTGCTCGGCGAATCGTTCAAGCCGGTTGAACTCTTCGCATGAGTTCTGTTAGCCCTCAACCCCCGGAACCGATTCCTCAAAAGGTCCACTAAAGCTGTACTTCGGGGATTGTTTTTCAGCCCAAGGGCGACCGCCTCCGGCAGGGTAAGCCGGGGAGGAAGCAAATCCTTGTTGGTTGTTGCGGTTAGTTCCGATGGGGTATCCGGCGGGGGCTTCATCGCCACAGCAAGTGAAGGGAGTGACGAACCCGTTTGCTTCAGGAGGGTCAGAGCGGACGGACCTTGGGCGCAACCAATCACCTGGATGAGCAGCATCGCGATCAGCGTCATCCGTACCGGCCGCCCCATCGTTGCCCCTCAACGATTCCGGTAAACTATGGAATCTGGATGGACTCTCCGGAATGTATTGGTTGCAACGCCATCCTCTCTTGACCGCGATATTTCGGAACGCAAGCGAGCACTTTTCCCACAATCGCCACTTTTCCCTGCCTTCCTGATTTTCCGTCAACCGCAGCGAGTTGCGTTGCCGACGTGTCAGATGGTTGCTCAGCGGGAGGACGTGATCGGGGAAGAAAAGACTCCAGGACGGCATCAACTCGAGCGCAATGAAAAAGGGGGCCTCCGGAACGCCCGGAGAGCCCCCTTTACTCTTGGGGAAGAGTTGGTGCCCGAGTTAAGTGATCGAGGAGTGACCCCCGATCTGCCATGGAAACGTCCCCACATCCCCTACTTGCGCCATATTCGGCGCGATTTTTGTGAGATTCACGCAAGTTGTTGAGAATAGTTGTCATCCTCGCTCAGGGCGTTCACCCTTTAATTCCAGATGGCATCCCATAGATTTTGAGAAGCCTGACACTCCGGCATGGTACGTGGGGTATCATCCCCATCACCCGTATCCGGCCGGCCAGGCTTGCGGTCATGGCAGGCAATCCTATCTTCACGGAGGCTTTTGATGTTTCGACTCTTCGCATTGGGCGCTCTGCTCTCTTTCCTCACCATGCCCGGCATATCGAAGGCGGCCCCGAGCGACGGACCGACCATCATGCTGCGCGTGCAGTCGGTCGACAAGCTCCTCGATAATGCCGAGTATCTCGCCATCCTGGTCGGTCAGGAAGAGGCAGCCAAGCAGTTCCTCGGTTTCATCAAGGCACTGGCCAACGAGAAGGGCATTGAAGGCGTTGACAACAAGCGCGCCTTCGTGGCCTACGCCAATCTCAAGGAAGACGTCACCAAGAGCGACGTCGTCCTGATGTTGCCAATTGCGGACCAAGAATCGTTCCTGGGCTTGCTCAAGACTCGGCTGGGGCTCGAAGTCAAGGACGAGAAGAACGGCCTCTACAGCACCGAGGCGCCCAACAATATGGGCACCGTCTACCTTCGCTTCGCCAACAAGTACGTCTACGGCACCCTGGCGAATAAGGATAACGTCGACGAGAAGAAGTTGCCGAAGCCGGAAGATGTAACGGGCAAGGGCGATGCCGTCATCGCGCTCGGCGTTCGGCTCGACCGCATCCCGCCCGAAATGAAGAAGTTCGCGCTGGGTTTCCTCGAAGACAAATTGGCCGAGGCCCGGGACGCCCCGATCCCGGACGAGACCCCCGCCATCAAGAAAGTCAAAATCACGGCGGTTGAAAGCTTCGCGAACGGCTTGAAAGGACTGCTCGAAGATGGCGAAGAAATCACGCTGCAAATCGACATCGATAAATCTAAGGACGAGATCGGCCTGCAAGTGGGCCTGACCGGCAAGAAGGGTTCGACGCTTGCCAAGGAAATTGCCGACTTCAAATTGAAGAAGAGCGTCTCGCTTGGCGCTCTGCCGAAGGGGAATGCGGCCGTCATCGGTGCGATCAATCTCGCCCTGCCGGACAGCATCAAGAAAGTGATTGCCCCCGCCATTGACGAACTCGCGGACAAGGGCTTGATGATGGCCCCGAATGATGCTCGGGATCTCATCACCCCGATCATCAAGGCGGCGTTGCCGACCTTCAAGGCCGGCGAAATCGATCTGGCCGGAGTCCTGCTCGGGCCCGATGCGGAAAATCACTTCACGCTGGTGACGAGCGGCAAGGTTGTCGGCGGCAAGGATCTCGAGAAGGCAATCAAGGACGCCGTTGCCAAGGCGCCCGCCGAAGTGAAGGACGTCATCGAGATCGATGCCGATACGGTTGGCGACTTCAAACTTCATCGCCTGAAGGTGTCCGACAAGCTTGACGAAAAGGCCCTCGCCGTCGTGGGCAAGTCCGACGTTTGGCTGACGTTCCGCGACGACTCGTTTATGATGGCGTTTGGCCCGAAAGCAAAGGAGTCGCTCAAGGAAGCTGTGAAGGCGCCTGCCGTGGGCGGACCGGTGGCACTTTTGGATATTTCGGTCGCTCGCATTGCGACGCTCGTCGAAAAGGGCGACCTGCAAGGGGCGGATAAAATTGCCAAGGATGTCTTCGGCAAGGATCTCCGCGGCGACACGATCACCGTGACGGTCGAGGGCGGCGAGAGCTTCCACTTCCGTCTGGCGGCCAAGGGCAAGACGCTCAAGTTCTTCGCCCTGATCGATAAGCTGAAAAAGGGCAACTAACGAATTGCGAATGTGAAAGGCCGAGGGACATCCGTCTCTCGGCCTTTTTGCGTTTCACTCTTTCACTTTCAACATCACCGGTTTCGCCCCGTGTTCGGTCTTCTTCTTCTCGTTCTTGGCCAGCACGATCAGCGGATGCTCCAGCGGTTTCACCCATGGCTCGGCGTAGAGCACAATCTCGCGCTGGGTGTCGCGTTCGGTGATCAGAATCCCGTTGAGGCCGATGTTCATGACGCGCACGCCATGCGGCAGGCCTCGCACTTCCAGCGGAATACGGCCGGCGAAGCCGTTGCGGCGCTCGATGGTAACGAGCAGCTTCGTCTCTTTTCCGGGTTGGATCGTCACTTCTTGAACATTCGTGGTCGTTACGATGTCGCGCAATTCGGCCAACTTCGGCGTGACCATCAAGTCAAGTGATTTCTCTTTGCCTTCAATCATCGCGGAAGCGGCAAGCTTCAACGGTGATGTCGTCTCTCCCGCATCTACCGCGGCGTAGAGCGGAAATGTGGTTGTCGTCTGGCCAGGCTCGATGAACGTCGGGGGTGCGGCAAAACCCTTTGACAAGTTGGCGAACTGGATGCGGATCGGGCCATCGTAGCCGTCGATGCGGGTGGCGGTCGCGTTGATCGACGTGGAACTTCCTTTTTCAATCGAAGGAGCTAGCGGGTCAAACTTCACGGTGAAGTCAGGCCGGGGCGGGCGCACCGTGAGCCGGTACGCGAACAATTCTCCGCCCTGGCCGCGTGCGTCGCGGATGCGGACGGTGTATTGGCCGTCGGCCGGGGGATCGAAGAAGAGGCGCGAATCTTTGCCGTAGCCGGGGCCGCCGTCGTCGTTGCGGTAGGCAAGCGGGAACGTCGGCAGACCGTTGGGTGGAAACGTCGAGGCGGGCGGGTGGATCTCGACCTTGTACATGGCATTGCCGTTGAAGTGATGCGTGGGAGTGGTGTCGAGGAAACCGAGGCGGGCGCCACCCTCCTGATAGAACTGGCAATCGTCGTCCGGGCCCTTGGGCAGGCCCTTGATGCGCATAAGGTCGCCGTTGACGAAGAGGTAATCGTCGATGGCGAGTTCGTTCCAGGCTTCTAGGCGGATGGTGGGAATGGCGGAGTCGTTGTCGCGGAACGTGGAATAGGTGCGTGCGACGCCGCGAAGCGTCGCACGCATGACCGGCTTGTTCTGGGCATCAAGGATTTCGATATGTGAATCGAGCGGCGACCCGAGCCGGCGGGCAGCGACTTCGACGATCAGGCGCTGGCCCTTTTTGGCGTCAAACGAAATGGTCTGCGATACATCCTTCTTGTGAATGACACCGCAAGCCGTGCCGGGGACGGCGATCGTGGCGTCATCGCGGATGACGACGCGCTCGGGAAATTCGCCGACCGTGACTTGCGCCTCTCCGACGATCGGTTCCGCCAGCTTCGGCAGGGGTATCTTGAACTTCGAGCCGATCTCCGCCGTCGCGGGCGCCTCAACCTGAACCGTTCGCTTCGCTCCCAGATTGACGCCATGTAGTAGAACTTCCTGCTTCGTGCCGCGCTGAATGCTGAGCGGCTCCACACCGGTGATGAGGGGGAAGCTGCCAGCACTCATGCGGTAGGTGAAGTCGGCCCCGCCGCGAAACTCCTTGTCGCGGATGCCCAGGGCAAAGGTCCCCGCGGTCGCGAAGGTGTAACCGAGCAGGCCCGTGGAGCTATCGGCTAGAACGACGCCGTCGGTGTCGGTCAGTTCCAAGAGAGGCTCGAATTTGACGCCGGCGGCGGGGAGAGGAACTTGCACCGCGAGTTCCTGGCCTGCCTTCACATCAAACCGAAAATAGTCGGCATCGCCCGCCTTGCCGATGACGCCGACCAGCGTGGCCGGAAGCGTGATCTTCAGGCCGATCCGCGGTGAGTCGCGCGGTCCGGTTTCCGTGACGACCGGGTAGCGATCGTTGGGGGTCACCTTCTTCATCACGGGCGGCTTTGGCTTCGCGGGCAAGGGCTCGGCCGATGTCTTGCCGCCGTCGGCTTCGAGTAGTTTCAACTTGCCATCGAAGAAACCGAGAGCGATCTGTTTCTGGTCGGGGCTCAGAGCTAGGGCGAGCATCGTCTCCGGCTGGGCCGGGTAGACGAAGATCTCCTTCATCGTCGCGGTGTTCCAACTCTTGAGATTCTTGCCCTCGCTGATGGAATAAAGCGTCTTGCCGTCGGCCGTGTAGACGAGGCGCGTGACCGGCTGCGTGTGGGCGAAGACAGAATGAACGAGCTTGCCTCCCTCCGCGTTTGCTTCCCAAATGCGAATGCTCTTGTCGATCCCGCCCGCCGCCAGCCGAGAGCCTTCCGGGCTCCAGGCGATCGTGTAGACCCAATCGGTCGGATCGCTGAGCGTGAAAAGGCGTTTGCCCGAAGCGACATCCCAGACTTTGACGGCCCGATCCGCCGCCGCGGATGCAAGAAGAGCCCCATCCGGATGAAAAGCCAGGCCGTAAACAGTGTCGCTATGATCGGCGAGCAGGCGCGGTTCGTTCTTCGTGCCCGGGCTCCAGAGCTTGATAACGCGGTCGTAACCAGCGGAAGCAAGAAGCTTGCCATCCGGGCTGAAGGTGAGTGCGTAGATGACATCGTTATGAGCCGTCGCCAGAGTCGTTTCCAGTGTCGCCTTGTTCTCATTGACCTGATAGAGCCGAAGCTCGCCCGACTTACCTGGCGTCCCGCTGGCGACGGCGAGGCGGTCGCCCTTCTTCGTGAACGCGAGGGCAGTCACGCGTTGCGTCTGGCCCGGCAGCGTCTCGATTGCCTCGCCCTTGGCGGGGTCGATGAGGACCACTTCGCCATACGTGCCCCCCGCGAGGAGCTTGCCATCGGGGTGATAGGCGAGGGCGGTGACGGGCGGAGGGGCGCTGCAACACGGAGAAACAGCAATCGCGCCGATTATAAAAATGACATAGAATGAATTCATATAATTTAATTTCGAAGGATCAAATTTTGAAACTCTCAGTTGTAACAATATTTTCGATATCAATTCTGAATGACCTTAACAAGCCAATCACCTCGTTGGCCAGATCTGCGAATGAAGCTGAATCAAGGTCCAAGTAATCTCCATGTGCAATTTTATTGCGACGATTGACTAAACTAGTGTCAATCAAAACATATTTTGTTTCATAGCGCCCCGCATCGACCCCAATCGATGTAGCAATTCTCTCAAAGACAATCGAACTTAAATTTGACCCCGTGCTAAGCTCGCCAGACACCGATAGGTCTGCCCGCGAATCCAAATTGTTGAGGAAAAAGTTTACGACCTCAATATTATTTAATGCATTGTTGGAGTTTTGAAGCTCGCTAATGAGCTTCTTGACACCAAATACAATATAACAGGGCCGCAATCTTCTTAGAATGATACCTTGTCGATCAATATAATTGACTAGTGTTTCCGAACAAATTTTTACAAAACCTTCCCAGTGTGCATATAGAATTGGAACGCCAGCACGAATAATAGATTTTTGTGACGTCAACTCCACGCCTTTAATTGCTGATTTGATATCAGCAATTTCCTTCAGCCTCCATGCGAATTCTTCGTCAAGAAAGTCACTAAATTCAGATGGCGTCCTGGGTGTTTTCATGGCTTAAAAAAGGTTCTTGCGAAGGGAAGTAGATTTGAAAGTCTTGTTGAACCTCGTACTCCTGCCTTGGAATTATCGCGAAATAGTCCGTTGTCCGAAAGCGACTTGATTCGCCTGGCCAATAAGTCATTTCGACGAGCCGGTTCGAGTTCAGAGTATTCATCAATGAACAGAGACACTCCAAATCCGATAACTTCATACGCCGCCAAGGATGACGGACCCAAAAACTTGCTTCCGTCCCATTTCTTGAATGCTGCATCTTCGAGGGCATCGTTCAAGAAAGTGAACGTAGACTTAAAGACTAACTCTTCGTCATTGGTTTTAAAGTTTTTGTTACTTGCCATCTGTAGTGCTGCTGCATCTAAATACTCGTGTACATCAAGAGCATTTCTATATGGATGATTGCGAAATGCTAACCATCGAATGACATACTCCAATGGCCTTTGTCGTTTCTCGGCACGTTCTGTTTGATCGATAGTGAGGACAAATGGATCGAATGCAGCCAATTGGCTAATCCATTCATGAAACCTCTCGCTAATCATGATGATTACGCAAGATCGCACTTCTTGTTCTGAAAGAACGGATCCGCCGGTGTTTAGCCGTTGAAAGAGTTCGTATTTTGCTAACGGATCGCTTTCTTTCTTCAGAATTTCCACACGAACACGGGACCTCTTAATGTCTCGTTGCTGCCCTTCGGTTAACCCGTCATTCGCTCCTTCAGAGCTCTCTTCCCATCTCTTGTTGTGAAGCGAAGGTAAAAGATTTGTTGCTTCGAGTACAGTAGACGGTTGCGTTCTAGTCCCAGACGAATCGTCCGGATCCTTTAAGATCCCAACAAATTCAAGGAGAGTAGCAACCCGTTGCAGTCCATCGACGAGCTCCCATTTTCGTCCAGATGTTGTGTAAATGAAAATCGGTGGAATCGGTATTCCAAGGAGAATAGACTCGATAAATTTTGTCTTTTGAGAGATCTCCCATCGAAAGTACCTCTGGTACTTCGGATTGATGATCAATTCGCCGCTAGAGTACAAACTGATCAATTCACCGAAAGACATGTCGTAGCCGTCCTTAACGACCTTTTTTCCTGCTACGGTAATCTCTTCTTCAAGTGACATCGTTTTGATCTCGTTTACCTTAATTGAAAGTAATTTACCCATGGCTCGAATTAAAATCAAGAAAAATAGCGATCATGACTTGAAACACTCACAACTAATGATTGAACAAAAACTCGCCCGTACTCAGGACGGCCCAGAAGAGATCTTCGAGGGCTTCGCGCCGCTGCACTTCACTTCCAGCCTCAACATTCGCGAACATCGCCAGGCATTTCTGGCGTTCCGTCTCGGTCGGCGGCCGGCCGAGCGCAATCACGAATAGGCGGCTGATGGCCTCGTCGTCGCTGATCTTTTCCTTCAGCCAGTCGTTCACGCGCGAGCCCTTGGCGCGGATCTTGTCGTTGAGCACCTGGCCGTTGTTCATCATGAGGGCCTGACCGACGGTGGCGTCTTGTTGACGCTCACAGGAACAGGCGGCGCTGCGGTCGGGCCGGCCGAAGGCGTCGAGGAACCGGGACGCCACGCGCGAATCCGGAAGCTGCATGGCTCGGGTGCCGAGCGGGTAATTGGTCGTTGCCGCCGTGCCGCCTTCGACGCCGGTGTAGACGAGGTTGAAGACCGTCGGCGACGCGGTGACTTGCGACAGGCAATCGAGGATGACTTCCCCCGACAGCCGGCGGATGAGGAAACGCGAATAGTAGCGCGTATCTTGCTCGTTGCCCGCGACCTTGGCCGAGGAACGTTGATACGCGGCCGAGTTCATGATGACACGGATGAGGCGCTTGGTGTCGAATTTGTTCTTGATGAAGTCCTGGGCCAGGGCGTCCAGCAGTTCACGGTTACTGGGCGGGTTGGTCTCGCGCAGGTCGTCCTCAGCTTCCACAAGACCACGGCCAAGGAAGTTGCGCCAAACACGATTGACCAGAGCAGGGGCGAAGTACGGATTTTCGGGGGCGGTCAGCCAGTCGGCGAAATAAGCCCGGCGATCGCGCGGGTCGTCGATCTTCAAAGGCACGCCGTCAAGCGGGGTCGGCGGCATCGCTTGATTGGTGCGCGGATGCAGAACGTCACCGCTTGGTTGCTCGAAGACGACGACGTCGCCCACCCGCTCACCGTTCTTGAGGCCGACGCGCGAGAAGAGGTTCGCCAGCGACCAGTACTGATCCTGCGTCCATTTTTCGAGCGGGTGATTGTGGCAACGGGCACAGGTGACCGACATGCCCAGGAACGTTACGGCCATCGATTCCGTCAGGTCAGCGGGGTCTTTATGCAGGACGAAGAAGTTGCCGCTGCCGCGCTGAAGCGTGCTGCCGTTGGCCGTGACGACGTCGCGGGCGAACTGGTCCCACGGCTTGTTGTCGGCCACGGCCTGGCGGACCGAGCGATAGAAGGCCCACATGGCCGGTTGCGGCAGTTTCCGCGTCGAGATCAGCAGCAGATCGGACCACTTATACGACCAGTAATCGATGAACTCCGGGCGCTCGAGCAACCCGTCGATCAGCTTAGCCCGCTTATCAACGGCCCTGTCGGCAACGAAGCGTTCGACTTCCTCCGGGGTCGGCAGGATCCCCGCGGCATCGATGAAAGCTCGACGGATAAACTCGCGATCATTGCATGTCTCCGAAGGCGGCAGACGAAGTTCCTGAAGCTTCGCGAGCACCAAATCATCGATGAAGTTCTTACGAGACGACTTGGCGTAAACGTCCGCGGCCACCTGGTTGTTGAAGGGGGCGGTGACCGTCATGGTGGAAACGCGCGTGCCGAAACCGACCGTGATGGATGCTTCGCCAAACCCGGCCACGGTGACTTTGCCCTCGTCGTTCACCTTGGCGACGTCTTCATCGCTCGAGCCGAAACGGCTCCAGCGCGTCACGTCTTCGACCCGGCCATCGGTGTAGAACGCCCGGACGATCACGGGCATTTCCCCCTTCGGCGCCAGCAGGGCGGCGCGGGGCAGAACTTCGAGCCGTTGCAGCGAGGCATCCGTTGTCGCCGGTCCGACAGCGCCGGCCTTGATCCAATCGAGAACGACGTTGTAGTCGGTATCGTCCTGAATCAGACGGCGACCGCCACCATGGGGTAGAACCCGGGCGGCCTTCTGCAACACCAAGCTTTTCTCGGGCGCGGAGCGATCGACACGCCGGGCCGAGGCCTGACGCGTGAGAACGAAATGATCGGTGTCCGGATCGTAACCGCGGAGCGAAAGTTTGAACCCACCCTTCCCCGCCAGCGCCCCGTGACAGGCGCCGGAGTTGCAACCCTGGCGCGTGAGAATCGGAATAATCTCGTTACGGAACGAAGGCGGATCGAGCGTATCGGCCTTGGCGACCTTCACGAGTGCCGTGGCAAGTTTACCGTCGGCACTCTTGGCCGTGATCGTCGCCTGGCCGTTGCCAATAGCGCGCACCCGGCCCTCTTCAATCACGGCCACCTTGGGATTCGACGACGTGAACGTCGCACTTGGATGCACCGCCACAACGCGGCTTTTCTCTTCATCGACAAGTAAAAGTTGCTGGGTGGAATTGGGGCCTGTCAACGACGTCTCAGCGGGGAGAAGGCGCAGGTCGGCGGCGGCGATCGGCGCAACGGAAGCGAGCATGAAGGTGATGCAGAGAGTTCGCATGATCGAAGAAGGCTCCCGGTTGTCACGGCGTCGTGGGTTTGGATTGTTGACGTAGAGTTTCGATTTCTTTCTTCAGGCGTTCGACCTCGGCCTCGGCGGTGTTCAGAAGACCTTCCGTGGTGTTCAGACGAGTCTCCACAACATGCTTTTGTGATTCCGTAACTTTCAGTTGCGCTTCCGCGCCTTTCAGTTGCGCCTCCGCGCCTTGCAGTTCAGCTTCCGCGCCTTCTTTGAAAGTCGGCACCATGTTCCCGTGAACATCGAACATGCGGACCCAGCGAATAGTCTGAAAACGCCGCTCGAGATACAATCCCGTCCACCAGTCGAACGACACTTCGAGTTCACGGCTCCACAATCGGCCGTCTTCGTCCGGCGCGATCGGTTCATAACCTTGGCCGTTGCGCCGCCAACCCTCGATCAACTCCTCTGCAGGATCGATACAGAAGTATTCGGCCGTCTCGAAGCGCTCGTCGTAAAGGCGCTTCTTCACCGTGCGGTCGATGTGTTTGGTCGAGGGCGACAGCAGCTCGACGATCACGTCCGGTAGCCGATCGCCCTCCTCCCAGGAAACCCAGGAATCCCGATCCTTGTCGTGATCGACTCCCTTGACCACGAAGAAGTCCGGGCCGCGGAAATCCTTATTGAAGACATGTTCTTCACTGAAATACATAAACATGTCGCCGCCCGCGAAATAATCTTTGCGCCCCCGCCAGTGATATGCGATCAATTCGAGGAACAACAACATCTGGTTGACATGCCAGGACGTTTCCAAGGGCTCACCATCACTGCAAGGCAATTCTTTGGATGTGGGAAGTCGTTTCGTCGCCGTGGCCGCGGTGACTTTCCGCGGCAAGACGATCGGTTCGGTCAAAATCATCGGTTCCTCTCCCTTCGCATGCCGGCACTCGATTCACGAAGCCGTTAATTTAGCTTGTTGACGTAGAGCTTCGAGTTCTTTCTTCAGATGTTCATTCTCGGCTTCGGCGGCCTGGGCGCGAACCGTCGCTCGTTCAGATATTGTGTCAGCCCGTTTCGCGTGTGCCGCTTCTTCCATCGCAAGGGCGGTTCCATGTTCGCCACCGGTCGGCAACATCTCTCCTTTTTGGTTGAAGAAACGCACCCACGTCGTCGAATGACCCAGGTACATCCCCTGCCATTTTCCGATCCATAGGCTGAGTCTCTCGCTCCACAGTCGATCGGCCTCGAGAACGATCGGGCGATACCGCCCGTCCAGGCGCCAGGCATCGAATTCTTCCGTTTCCGGATCGTAGCAGACGTATTCCGGAATGCGGGCTTTTTGCTCGTAGATGTCTTTCTTCGTCGTGCGATCTTCGCGTTCGGTGGTCGGTGAAATCAGTTCGAAGACGATGTCGGGCTGCCGGCCGTTCTCTTCCCAGATCGCCCAATACTTGCGCATCCGATCATGTTCGACATCGAGTGTCACGAAAAAGTCCGGTCCCGGGAACTCGCGGTTCCGAACTTGCGCCGGGCTGAAGTAAAGGAACATGTTCCCGGCACAGTAAAATCGTCTCCCCTTCCAATTCGTCTCCAAGATGTCTCTCAGCAGTTGCATTTGCAGGACTTGCCAGTCGGAATCCACGGGCACACCGTCCGAGTAAGGGAGGACGTCGGGGAGGGGGAAATCATCCTCCAAGGGATCACTGAGGGCTTTCGGTGTAGGTAAAGTCGGGGTCATTTCTTCTCCCATGGTTGCGGGGGCAACCCGAACAACCGCCCATGCGGTGCTTTCTTGTGATCTTGCCGCATTCAAGGCGTTCCGTTCAAGTCGGTCGTCCGCAGCGGTGTCAGCGCCGCGAATAGATCCTCCAACTTGATCTGAAACCCTGGAATCGCCGTTCCGCCTTCCAGAGTGTCGCGAATCGATAACACGCGACACTGATTGGCCGATTCGTAAACGTGGATGGTGCGCTGAAGCGGATGAATGACCCAAACTAGAGAAATGCCAGCCTCGAAGTACTCAAGTCTCTTCTCTTCAATCTCCGCTGAGGTATTGCTCGGGCTCACCACTTCCGCCACCATGACGGGAACCAGATGCAACGAAGGCGGATCCGTATCGCCTGTCAATACGCCAGGCCATTGCGCCGCGGCGATGAACGACAAATCAGGACGTCGCTGCGGTAGTTCGTCTCGAAAGCGATAAAGTGCCTCAACATGGGCGACCCCGAGCTTGCGGGAAAAAGCGTAGAGATTGATGTAGAGGGCCAAATAATTTGCAATGGAGCCGGCGAACACTCCCATGGGCGCAACCTCCACGACCTCTCCATTCACGATCTCGTAAAGGGCATCGCTTGGCAGGTCTCTGATCTGCTCCTCGATTGTCGGTCGAGCAATCGCAACAACCATGACGTCTCCTCCCCTCAAAACAACTCATCAATCGGCTTCACGTTGAAATCCGCCAGCGGCAATGGCCGGCCCTGGGGCCCGGGTAGTTCCTTGTGGGGATCCAATCCCAGGCCCTTGAAGATGGTGGCGGCGAACTCGCCGCTGGTCACCGGGCGTGTTTTGGGAACGTAGCCCAACTCGTCGGATTCACCGATGATTCGGCCGCCTTGCAGCGGGCCGCCGCCCATGATGACCGTCCAGACGCCCGGGTGGTGATCGCGGCCGCCGGCGGGGTTCACTTTCGGCGTGCGGCCGAACTCGCCGCAGGCCACGACCATCGTTTTTTCAAGCAGGCCGCGTTCTTTCAGGTCTTCCAGCAAGGCGCTATAGGCCTGGTCGAAGTTGGGAGCGACGAGCTTGGACATCTCTTGAATATCCGTGAAGGGCTTCGAGCCGTGGATATCCCAGGTGATCTCGTCGAAGACCGTTTCGAACATGTTGACCGTGACGAAGCGGACGCCGGCCTCAATGAGCCGGCGCGTCATCAGGCAGCACTGGCCGAAGCGCGTGCGGCCGTAACGATCGCGCATCGCGGCTGGTTCCTTTTCGACCGCGAACGCCTCGCGGGCCTTGGCGGAACTCATGAGCTTGTAGGCCATGTGGAACGAGTCATCGAGTTGCTTGGCGGCGGCGTTGTTCTCGAATTTCTCGATCTCGCCGTCGATCGCGTCGCGCAACTTCTGTCGGCGCTCGGCACGGACATCCGAGATGTAGTCGGGCGGCAGTAGGTCGGGCACCTTGAAGTTCGGCGTCGAGGGATCCGCGTTGAGAACGAACGGATCGTACGGCTTACCGAGGTAGCCGGCGCTCTGGCCGTGCGGCATGTTGCCGCCCGTGCGGCCCATCGGTCGGGGCAGTAGCACGTGGGCGGGGAGTTCGCCGCGGCCGCCGCGCAAGTAACCGAGGACGCAACCGGCATGGGGATGCTCGACGCCGCCAGTGAACAGCCGGCCGGTCTGCATCATCTGGTGGCCGGTATCGTGGACCGCCGTGGCGGTGTGGTAGACCGAACGCACGAGCGAGAATTTGTCGGCATGCTTGGCCATCTTGGGGAAGATCTCGCTGATCTCGATCCCCGGCACGTTGGTCTTGATCGGCTGAAACGGCCCGCGCACCTCGGCCGGCGCCTTGGGCTTCATGTCCCACGTATCAAGCTGGCTGGGCCCGCCGAGTAGGAAGAGCATGATGCAATTGACATCACTATCTTTGGCTCCCTGTTCCTCCTTGGCCCGCAGGTAAGCTGGCAACGTCAGGCCGACTGTCCCCAGCGAACCGGCGTGCAGAAAATCGCGGCGGGTGACCGAGCCGCACAGCGAAGCGGATACGGGAGCATTTAAGCGCAACATGAGAGAGGCCTCGAACGGGTCGTGGCGGGGGGAATTCCAGTAATGATTAGAGTACCCCTTCGGCGTAAGGGGGTCAACGAGAATGGGTTGTTGACACTCGAATCAGCGAAGTGGTAATTCGCTGAGATATTACCACCTCACGCTTCGACGGTCTCACCCTTCTTCTCCAGCACCGGCGCCGTGAATGAGGCCAGCATGATGCGGGCGCAGGCCTCCGCATCCGATTCCGCTTGATGATGTCGAAGCTCAATACTTAGAAAGCGGCACACATCGGGTAGTTTGGTGGGGCGGATGTTCCAGATCTTGCGGGCCAACTGGACCGTGCATTTGTACGGCAGCGGCGTGGGGGCGACTCCCGCTCGGATGCAGCACACGTTCATCACTTCCCGGTCGAAAGTCGCGTTGTGGGCCACTAGATATTGAATGCCCTTGAATTGCTCCAGAATCTCGGGCCAGAGTTCACCGAAGGTCGGTTGATCTTTGACATCCTTCCAGCCGATGCCGTGCAAATAGGTGAACTCGAAGGTCTGTCGCGGTGGTTTGATGAGCCGATGCCAGCGTGAGACGATCTCGTCGCCGTCGACGGTGATGATCGCCAGCGAGCAGGCACTGTCACGTCCGTAGTCGGCCGTCTCGAAGTCGATGGCGGCAAAGCGATGAGGAATTCGTTTCGGCATACGTGCACCTTCCGTGGAAAGCTGATCTTGCAATTGTCGCAGAAACGTTCCGAGTGTCAATTCATAACCGAAAAGTCATTCGCACCAACCTTATTTCTTCTCGCTAATACACATACACCCCTCGCCAGAAGAATCGAACATGTCCGGAAGAAACAAACATGTCCGGAAGAAACAAACATGTCCGGAAGAAACAAACATGTCCGGAAGGAAAACATAACCATTCCAGAAGAAATGACATTCATCGCATCGTATGCCTGACAATCGCCGATCGATTCGTGATCATCTGAAGGCGATTTGCTACGCGATCAGGAGTGGAAAACGGTCAAAAAAGAATCGAAATCGAGAAATTAAGGTGCAAAACGGCCATCATTCAGGTCGTTAGGAAGCTAGCCCCTGCCGGGACCCATACAACGGACAATATGCTCGAACTGCCGTTGAACCGATCCGCTAGACTCTGCCACAATGCGGGTTCCGAGTCTTGATCTCGCCAAGAGGAAATCGCGCATGAACATCCTCCCCCAACGCCAACCGATCCCGCGCCGCACATTCCTGAAGGGCGCCGGCATCTCGTTGACGCTCCCCTGGCTCGAGGCAATGAGCGTTTGCGGTGGCTCCGTGGCGACGGCCGGGGCCATGGCGGTCGCCGAAACACCGCGCCGCGCGGTGTTCTGTTTCTTTGGGCTGGGCATCAACGGGCGTGACTTCACCCCCGCGGATACGGGCTTGAAATATACTGCCTCGCCGATCCTCAAGCCGCTCGAAGCTCATCGCAGCGACTTCACCGTCATCTCGGGTATGAAGCTCACCTATTCCGGCGGCCATGTCGGCGACCGCACGTACCTCACTGGCACCAACACGCGCAGCGTCGGCACCAAACTTCGCGTTTCCTGCGATCAGGAACTGGCCCAGGCGGTCGGACGGCAGACGCGCTTTCCGTCTCTGACGCTCGGCATCAAACGTGGCACCGGCTTCGGCGGCAATCAGGATCAGACGCTGTCATGGGGTCCCAGCGGCACGCCGATTCCCTGCGAGAATCGGCCGCACCTTCTGTTCGATCAATTATTTCGGCCTGATACCGAACTGACGCTCAAACAGCGTGAAGCGGAATTCATCCGTCGGGCCAGCGTGCTCGATTCGCTCCGCGAGGAAGCCCGCCGGCTCAACGGTTCGCTAGGCGTGAATGATCGGCATAAACTCGATGAATATCTGACGGGCATTCGCGATCTCGAACGTCGTATGCAAGATGAAAAAGATTGGCTGCGCAAACCGAAGCCGAACGTCGAGGCCCTCACTTTCGGCAAGGACCAGGGGCTCGATCCCGACAAGGCCGGTCTCGAGTATCGCCGTTATCAACGGCTCATGTACGACGTCATCGCCCTGGCCCTGCAGACCGATAGCACCCGCGTCATTTCGTATCTGGCTCGCATGGATGGCCAGGATGGCACCGGTTCCTGGCGCGAACTCGGCAACCCGTACAACTACCACGAGATGACCCATCACGGCGAAGACCCGGACAAGCTCAAATGGTTCACCAAGGCCGACATCTATTACATGGAAGACTGGGCCTACTTCCTGGGTAAGTTGAAATCGATCAAGGAAGGCGACGGCACGCTGCTCGACCACACGCTCCTCGCCTACGGCAGCAGCGGCGGCTCGATCAACGCCCACCACAACCATCACCTGCCGGCCATGCTCGCCGGCGGCTCACGCCTGGGCGTCAAACATCAGGGCCACATCGTGAAGGAAGACGTCCGCCTCGGAAATCTCTGGCGCACGATCTTCGACCGCATGAATGTCCCCCTCCCGGAGAACTTCCAGGGCGGCGAATCGGACGGGGTGATCAAGGAATTGGTGTAGGTTGGCGCCGCTCGAATGCTGGACCCGCTGAAGCGGGTCACTACAAACAGGGAGATTGCTTCGCGTGTTCGTAGTGACCCGCTAAAGCGGGTCACTACAAACAGGGAGATTGCTTCGCGTGTTCGTAGTGACCCGCTTTAGCGGGTCAGCCTTCAGCAAAGAGGTCGCTGACGATGCGGTTGCGGGTCACCTCCTCCGATGGCCGAGAACGGATCGTTACTTGTGACAGGTCCCAGGTCCGTTTCGGCGGCGACGCCGATTGCGAGGTCGCCTTTGATGCCGTGGCCGATCCGCGACTGGAGGGAATCGTCGCGACCCTGCATACCAAGCAAGCGCATGTCTTTCTCGTTCCTTCAAATGCCGAAATCGAGCTTCTGCTAAACGGCGAGCCGATCCGGGTTCCGACTCCGGTGGCCGCGGGCGATCGGTTTCGTTTCCAGACCGACGGTCCGCTGATCGAGATCATCGAACTCGAAGCACCCAAGCCGGCGCCCTTGCTGGAAAAACGCTTTACAAAAAACTTGGCCGCTCGGGCCGATTCGGAAGCCACCTACCAGGCCGACTCCGCCGACATCGCACTCTTGCGCGGCTCGGTCGCGGCGCCGGAGAGCTTCCCGGTCCAGGGAATCTCCGTCATCGGCCGGCAGAACGATCGGGTCAATATCCATCTCGATCATCCGCACGTTTCCCGCCTCCATGCCCGCGTGACCGCGATGGGCAACCAGATCACGATTGAAGATCTCGGCAGCGCCAATGGCACCTACGTCAATGGCATGCGCATCGGCAAGAGTGTTCCGCTCAAGCCCAAGGATCGCGTCGACATCGGCCCCTTTTCGCTGATGCTCAAGGACGGCGCTCTCGTCAGCCGTTCACGTGCCAACAACATCGAATTGCTGGCCCGCGATGTCCACCAAGTCGTTCGAGATCGGACGACCGGGCGACCATTGCCGTTGCTGCAAAACGTCAACTTGGTAGTGCGCCCCCGCGAGTTCGTCTGCCTGCTCGGGCCCAGCGGGTCGGGGAAAACGACGCTCTTGACGCTTCTCAGCGGCCGGCAGCCGCCCTCGGACGGGGCGGTCGAGATCAACGGTCAGGATCTCTACGCCCACTTCGCGTCGTTGAAACAACAGATTGCCGTCGTCCCGCAAAAGGACCTGTTGCACGAGACCCTGACCGTCGGCGCCGCCTTGCGGTTCACGGCGGAATTACGTTTGCCGCCTGACACGGGCCGTGATGAAATCCAGTCGGCCGTGACCGATATTCTCGACGTCGTCGGCTTGACCGAACGCCGGGATACCATGATCCGGTATCTCAGCGGCGGGCAGACCAAACGCGCCAGTCTCGCCAACGAGTTGATGGCCCGGCCCAGTCTGCTCTTTCTGGATGAAGTTACCTCCGGCCTCGACGAGCAAACCGACCGCGACGTGATGCAACTCTTCCGCCGTGTGGCCAACGGCGGCAAGACGGTGGTCTGCATCACCCACAACCTCGCCAACGTCGAAGCGACCGCGCATCTCGTCGTCATCCTGACCGAAGGCGGCCGGCTTGCCTTCATCGGCACGCCGGACGAAGCGAAGACCTACTTCAAAATTGGAAGATTGGGCGACGTCTATCAGCGGCTGGCCGAGCAACCCCCGGCCGCGTGGCAGAAGGCGTTCGAGGGGAGTGCCGAGCACGAGAAATATCTCACCAAACGGATGCCGCTGAAGCGCGACAGCGATTCCAGCGCGACATTGCCGGCGATGGGCGAGCCGGCCAAGACCCACCCGATCGGGCAATCGCAGGTCCTGATCCGCCGCAACCTGGCCATCTGGCGCGGTGACCAGCCGGCCCTGTTCGCTCTACTTGGGCAGAGCCTTCTCGTTGCCCTGTTGCTAGGTCTGGTCTTCGGCGATGTCAGTGCGATCGAGAACCCGATGGTGCGCGTTCAACGCACCATCAACCTGCTCTTCCTGTTGAATATTTCGAGCTTCTGGCTCGGCTGCAACACCGCCGCGAAGGAACTGGTGAAAGAGCGGGTCATCTTCGCCCGGGAGCGCCGATTCAATCTCCGGGTCGACAGTTACCTCTCGTCGAAACTGGCGGTGCTTTTAGTGATCGGGGCGGTGCAGGTTTCGTTGCTCTTCGTCATCGTGCGTTCGTGGTGCGAACCACCGGGGCCGGCACTACTGCAAGGGCTCGTGCTGCTGGCGTTGATGGTTGCCGGCATCGTCCTGGGCCTGCTCATCTCCGCGATTGCGAAGACGGAAGAAATGGCGGCCGCGCTGGTGCCGATCGCCGTCATCCCGCAAATTATCTTGGCCGGTGTGATCGCCCCGCTGACGGGGCTCAGCGACGCGCTCGCCCAGGTCTTCATCAGCTGCTTTCATGGCCAGCAGGGTCTCGAAGCGGTGCTTCCCGATGCGGATCGGACTCTGTTCAACCTGGGCGACGACTCCATCATCCAGGCTCTGGCCATCATCGCCTGCCACGCCGCCTTCTTCGCCCTCATCGCCTATTTGTTACTACATCAGCGGTCGAAGCCGCGGAAGTTGGCGTGAGGAATCTTGCCCCGCTCGGCGCGACAAGAATCGTTAATTCGACAGTTGCATCTGCAAGTAAGATCGCCGTTCCGTCGCCCCGAGTCCCAATTCAACTGCCAACTTCTGAATGACCGCTTTCGCGGCCTCAAAGCGTTTTTCTTCCGCCACGATCTCGATCTCCGCGAAGGTCCCGACCTGTTCGACCTCGTCGAGACAGATTTCCAGGTCAAATCCTTCACGTTCCAGTTCCAGAGTTCGCCGTCGTTTACGCACGACGGCGACCGGGCGATAGCCAAGGTGGGTGAACAGGTCGATCATTTTGGCGGCCGCCTCGTCGCCGCCCGCGAAGGGCACTTCGATCTCTTTGCGGGTCTTCGTTTCGCGGTCGATCTTCGGCCCCTTGTACGTCACATGATTGTGAGTGCCGATGCGGCGGATGCGGAAGGCTTCGTCGGTCTGGGCGAAGTCGCGATCGGGGGCGTTGAAATAGTGATCGGCGTCTTGGCGGTCGACAGCCGGCTGTGCCCCAAGTTTGGCGAGTGCCTTTTCCAGGCGAGGGAAGTCGGTTACCGGGTATTTGTTCTCGATTTCGAGCATACTTCATCCTAAATGTTGCAAGTTGTTTCCCATTTCCCGTTCCGCTCCGGGGGGCTCTCTCTGCTAGAATAGAAAACGACAACATTTGAGGACATGAGGAGCACGGCCGCGATGGGAACGCAACACAAGGTTTGCAAGGTGGGAGAATTGCGCGATGGCGATTGCGGAACGCTCGAAGTAAACAGGAAAGTCATCGCCGTCTTCCGGGTCGGCGAGGAGTATTTCGCCATCGACGACCAGTGTCCCCACATGGGGGCCGGCCTCAGCGGCGGTTTCGTGGAAGACGGCATCGTCACCTGTCCCTGGCACTACTGGCGATTTCGGTTGACCGATGGAACATGGGCCGACAACCCGCGCGTGAAGATCGGCAGCTATCCGGTCAAGATCGTTGATGACGAGATCCGCATCGAGATTCCCGACCCACCCGCATCGTGAGGAAATCGCTCATGAAACCCTTCTTCGCTCGCATCCTGGCGGTTCTGGTTGTCGCGGGTCTGTTCGTCCCGGCGATCGGCCAGGTGCCGTCGAATATCCCCCTTTCGTCACGGGCGACGCCCAAGGGGGAACCGGTGGCCGAGACAGGTCTTTTGATGGAGGGCATCGCCCATGCCAACTTCAAGGGAATCGAGAAGCGTCTGAAGAAGAAGCCGGACGATGCCGACGCCTGGACATTCACCCGCGGGCAGGCACTTCTGATTGCCGAGACCGGCAACCTGCTGCTGTTGCGGCCGCCCAAGAACCAGGGGGCGGAGTCGTGGAATAAATTCGCCGTGGAACTTCGCGAGTCGGCCACCCGCCTGGCGCGAGCCACCGCCGCCCAGGACTTGAACACCAGCCGATCTCGTTTGATCGAAGTCGCGAATGCCTGCAACAAGTGCCACACGGTCTTCCAAGTCAAAACCCGGCTGACGCCGTTCAAAGAAGAATCGCCTTGAGGCATCCGCTCCACGCGATTGTTGCATGCGCGGCGCGGATGCCGTATGATGCCAGGCGACTCGTCCACATCCGAAAAGTCGCGGAGTATCGCGGATGACCCCTCGTTGGATTGCTCTCCCCTTATTGCTTATTGGCGGCCCTCTGCCCGCGTCGGCCGCTGAAGTTTCCTTCAACCGCGACGTCCGGCCGATCCTGGCCGACGCCTGTTTCCATTGCCATGGCCAGGATCAGGCTCAGCGTAAGGGGAACCTACGGCTGGATATCGAAGCAGACGCCAAGCGTAAGGCGATCGTACCCGGCAAGCTGGCCGCGAGCGAACTATGGCGGCGCGTGAATGCCTCGGGCGAGGACCGCATGCCGCCCGCGCATTCCGATCGCAAGATCACGGCGCAGCAGATCGCGACGCTGGGCAAATGGATCGAAAGCGGCGCCAAGTGGGAGAGTCACTGGGCCTTCACGCGGCCGAAACCGCCCGTGATTCCCTTGATCCGTGGCATTCAACCAATCGACGCTCTGATCCACCAACGATTGGAACGGGAAGGACTCAAACTTTCTCCCGAAGCCACCAAGGCCACGCTGCTGCGCCGGGTGACGCTCGATCTCACCGGCCTGCCGCCGACGGTCGAGGAACTCGATGCGTTTCTCAAAGACACATCGACGGACGCTTACAGCATCGTCGTCGATCGCTTACTGGCCTCGCCGCGGTTCGGCGAACGCATGGCCTGGCGCTGGCTCGATGCCGCCCGCTATGCCGACACCAACGGCTACCAGACCGACGCCGAGCGCGACATGTACCGCTATCGCGACTGGGTGATCGACGCCTACAACCGCAACATGCCCTATGATCAATTCACGATTGAACAACTGGCCGGCGACCTGTTGCCGAACGCAACGCTCGATCAGAAAATCGCGACAGCCTTCAATCGCAACCATCGCGGCAATTCGGAAGGCGGCATCGTCCCCGAGGAATACCTCGTGGAATACGCCGTCGATCGCGTCGAGACCACGGCCACGGTCTGGCTCGGCCTGACCGTGGGCTGCGCTCGCTGTCACGATCACAAGTACGACCCCATCACGCAGCAAGAGTTCTACCAACTCTTCGCGTTCTACAACAGCATCCCGGAGAAGGGCAAGGCCGCGAAGTACGGCAACTCTCCACCGCTCATCAAGGCGCCGACTCCTGAAGATCTGGCGGAACGATCCAAGTTGGAGAAGCAATTGAAGAGCGTTCAAGCCTACTTTGATGCAGTGATGGCAAAGTCCGGAAAGGAGCAGGCAGAATGGATGAAAACGGTTCAGCCCGCGACGCTGCCCGACGGCAGTACCGATCGGCAGTTAGTTTATCATCAGCGATTTGAAACCGCGTCCGATCTGGTGATCGACAACGGGAAAGCATCGATCGTCGCTGGAGTCTTCAAGAAGGCACTGCATCTTGACGGAAAGCACTTCGTCAACGCAGGCGACGTTGGTGTCTTCGGCTTCGACGACAAGTTCTCCTTTTCATTCTGGTTGAATCCGAACTCTTCCAACGGCGTCGTCCTCTCCAAAATGATGGAAGAAGAGAAGGGCGAGGGATACTGCGTTGAACTCGTGAACGGCAAGTTGCAGGTCCATCTCACCAAACGCTGGCTCGATGACGCGTTGCGCATTGAGACGGCCGAACCCATCGCACTCAAAAAGTGGCAGCACGTGACGCTGACCTACGACGGTTCGCGTAAAGGCGTCAACGTCGGCGTCTGGATCGATGGCGAACGGGTCAAGACTCGTATTCTGTTCGATGAATTGAATCAAACATTCAAGACGTCGGAACCCTTGCGGATCGGCGCCGGAGGCGGTCCGACCGTCCCTCGCCTCAACGGCATGATTGACGATCTGCGCATTTACGATCGTGTACTCGACGCCACGGAGATTCAAGTTCTTTCCGTTCCTTCCACCTTGTCCGAGATCCTCCAACTCGAAGTGGGCAAGAGAAACGACAAGGCCAAGTTGAAGGTGAGTGAGCACTACCGATTGAACGAGGCGCCGGAGAATCTCAAGAGCCTCGCACTCGCAGTCCGCCAATTGCGCGAACGCCTTCAGGAGATGGAAGAAAAATGGCCGACCTTGATGATCATGGAAGAGATGCCCAAGCCGCGTGATGCCTTCATTCTTCTGCGCGGGGAATATGACAAACCGGGCAAGAAGGTCTCGCGCAACGTGCCGGCCGCCCTCTCGGCGTTCCCCAAGGATGCCCCGAACAATCGGCTCGGCCTGGCCAAGTGGCTCGTCGACCCGGAGAATCCGCTGACGGCTCGCGTGGCGGTCAACCGCATGTGGCAGTTGCACTTCGGCATGGGGTTGGTGAAGACGGTCGACGATTTCGGCATCCAGGGCGATTTCCCCGTGCATCCCGAATTGCTCGACTACCTGGCCGTCCAATTCATCATCAACGGCTGGGACGTCAAGAAGATGCACAAGATGATTGTCATGAGTGCCGCCTACCGGCAATCGTCGCGGGTGACGAAGGAGAGTTGGGCACGCGATCCCGAGAACCGACTACTTGCACGTGGCCCGCGCTATCGCCTGTCGCCCGAGATGCTGCGCGATCAGGCCCTGTTCGCCAGCGGCTTGCTCGTCGAGAAACTCGGCGGTCCCTCGGTGAAGCCGTACCAGCCGCCAGGGCTGTGGAAAGACCTGAGCGGCGGGCTCGACTATGTCGCTGATAAGGGCGAAGGCCTGCACCGCCGCAGCTTGTACACCTTCTGGAAGCGCACGGCCACATTCCCGACCCTGGCCGCGTTTGATGCCTCGGCCCGTGAATATTGCACGGTGCGCGAGACGCGCACGAATACGCCGTTGCAAGCGTTGGTGTTGCTCAACGATGTGACGTTCACCGAATCCGCCCGCGTGCTCGCCCAAAAGATTCTGCGTGAGACCAAGGGAGATTGGGACGACCGTATCGAAGCCGGGTTTCGCCGGGTCGTCACTCGGTCGCCGTCGACTGTCGAATTGAAGATCCTACGCGATGGTTTCGATTCCTATCTCAAGGAATATCGGGCGAATCCCGCTGCCGCCAAACGGCTGCTGGCGATCGGCGAAGCCTTGGTCGACGTCAAACTCGACCCGGTCGAGATTGCGGCGCTGGCTGCAACCTGCAATCTCCTTCTGAATCTCGACGAAGTGTTGTGTAAGGAATGAACATGAATCTCTCCATGAATCGCCGGCAGATGTTGCAAGGTCTGGGCGGCGTCGGCTCGGCGGCTCTCTTCACGCTTTTGCAGCAAGACGCCGCGGCCGAGCCGGTGCATTTTCGCGGCAAGGCGAAGCGCGTGATCTCACTCTTCCAGTCGGGGGCGCCGTCGCAGATCGATCTCTTCGACCATAAGCCCGTCCTCGCGAAACGGGCTGGCGAAGATCTGCCCGAGAGCGTCCGCAAAGGGCAGCGCCTGACCGGCATGACAGCCACGCAGGAAAAGTTCCCGCTGGCGCCGAGCATCTTCAAGTTTGCCCAGCACGGCAAGTCCGGGGCGTGGATCAGCGACCTGCTGCCGCACACCGCCCGGATCGCCGACAAGCTCTGTTTCATCAAGACGATTCATACCGAAGCGATCAACCACGACCCGGCCATCACGTTCTGCCAGACCGGGGCGCAACTGGCCGGCCGGCCGAGCATGGGAGCGTGGATCTCCTACGGCCTCGGCAGCGAAAGCCGCGACTTGCCGGCCTTCGTCGTCCTCGTCTCGCAGGGCACTGGCAACCTGGCCGATCAACCGCTCTACGATCGCCTCTGGGGCAGCGGCTTTCTCCCAACGCAGTATCAAGGGGTGAAGTTCCGTTCGCAGGGGCCGCCGGTTCTGTTCCTCGATAATCCCGACGGCGTCAGCCCCCAAGGTCGCCGTCGGTTGCTGGACGATCTCGCCCGCATGAACCAGTTGAAGCTTGCGGAAAGCGGCGACCCCGAGATCGCCACGCGAATCGCCCAGTACGAAATGGCCTTCCGGATGCAGTCCTCCGTGCCCGAGTTGACCGATCTCTCGAAGGAACCGGAGAAGATCTTCGAACTCTACGGCCCGGAGTCGAAGCAACCCGGAACGTTCGCGGCCAACTGCTTGCTGGCGCGCCGGCTAGCGGAACGCGGTGTCCGTTTCATCCAACTCTTCCACCGCGGCTGGGACCAACACGCCAACCTGCCCAAGCAGATCCGGGCGCAGTGTCGGGATACGGACCAAGCGGCGGCCGCGCTGATCCTCGATCTCGAACGCCGGGGCATGCTGGAAGAAACGCTCGTCATGTGGGGCGGCGAGTTCGGCCGCACGGCCTACAGCCAGGGCGTCTTGACGGCCGAAAATTATGGCCGCGATCATCACCCACGCTGCTTCACCGTCTGGCTGGCGGGCGGCGGCATCAGGCCGGGCTACACCCACGGCGTGACCGACGACTTCTCCTACAACGTCGAAAAAGACCCGGTCCATATCCACGACCTCAACGCCACCATTCTGCATTGCCTGGGCGTCGATCACGCTCGCCTGACGCACCGCTTCCAGGGGCGTTACTATCGACTAACGGACGTGCATGGGGAGGTGGTGCGGGAGGTGTTGGGGTGATGAGACTTGACCGGTTCGCTCTTCACGTGGGCACGTTTCTCAACGTGCCTGGCACGCGGGCACGTTCAGAAACGTGCCCCACGGAAGCCCCCCCATCTCTTTCATAATATTCCGTCGGGTGCCATGCTGACTGTTTCCCGTAAGCATGATGAGATAGAGGGGAGCTATGGCAATCCAGCGAGGTGGCCATAGCATACGGCTACTTCCCTAGCCCGACAAATAGTCCCCCCAGCGGCGCGTACAACTCTTCCAGCGTCTGGGCGTCTTCGGACGGCTCTTTGACGCCGAAGTCTTTGCACATTTTGACGACCGCCGGCCGACGCTTGTCCACTAGCGATTTCTCTCGCCGTTGAAGAGCAGACTCCGTGCGAGCATCAGCCTGGTTCCAAGCGTAGACTGACACGCTCAGGGCAAGGAGGCTTAGTACCAACGCGACGAATGAGAGCCACCGCATTTCTGTCACCCTATTGGCCAACGAGAGTTGTGAATTTTGCCTGCTCTGCCTCGCGTTGGGTGCCATGATCGTTCGTAACCTACAGCAACTTACGAAACTCCTCGACGGTGAGACCGGCATCCTTCACGATCCCACCCAGGGTAAACGCTTTGATCGGATTGTGTCGAGGAATGGTCACCTGACGAGTGCCATCGGTCATCACGATGTGCTTGCCCTGCCGAATAATCGAAAATCCCGCCTTCTCCAGAGCGCGAATCGCGTTCAGATTATTGATGCCAACGATTTTGAGCATGGCTACACCTTCACTTCTACTTCGCGCACCTCCGCATCCTTGAAGCGATCTTCCAGAGCGGCCAAGTATTCACGAATCGCGTCCTGGATGTTGGCCAATGCCTCTTCCTCGGTGTCGCCTTCCGACCAGCAACCGGGCAAAGCCGGCACGGAGACGCTGATTCCTTCGTCGGTGCGATGGATGGCTATCTTGTAGTTCATGGGATTCTCCTTCACTTGCACTATACAACTGGGGACAACACGGTTGACGCATTGACCCCGCCTGTGGTAATATAATACCACAAGGCACGAGAACCAATCCATGCCCTTCGACGCGATAATCTGGGACCTTGACGACGACCCCGACGGCAACGTTCAGCATTGTGCTGAGCATGGCGTCACGAAGGAAGAGGTCGAAGAAGTACTTTTGAACGCAACGGATACGGACATCAGTCAGTCATCTGGGAGGCCCGTGGTTTTCGGGGACGCCAGCACCGGCCGGCATCTGATGGTGGTTTACGATGAGATCGACGAAGACACCATTTACCCCGTGACGGCCTACGAAGTTCCTAGGAGAGAATGACCATGAAACGCATCATCCGTGACCGCCGTTTGACGCCCGATGAAGCCGCCAAGTATAAAGCAATTCGTGAGCAAATAGCTGTGGAACTGCCTGAACTGGTCGCGCGGCACCACGAGCGCATGGCGTCGCTCGATCCGTTGCAAGAGCTGCTCACGCGACTGAAAACCGCGCGGGAAGCGAAGGGCCTGAGCCTTGCCGACTTGACGGAACTCACCGGCATGGATCGGTCGGCTCTCTCGAAGCTCGAGACCGGACAACGCGCCAACCCGACTGTGGAAACCCTCGTCCGCTATGCCGAGGCTGTGGGGAAGCGGCTCGTGGTTTCTTTATCGGATGCCTAATCTCGGATTACATCCCCAGCGGGTGTTTGCGGTTCTTCAGCGGCAGGTCAACCGGTCGTTCCAGCTTGTGCGATTCGTAAACGGCCAGGATCATTTCGAGGGAGGCTCGGCCGTCGTAGATGCTGCCCATCGGTTGGCGGTCTTTTTCGATCGCGTCGATCAAGTCCTGGGCGATGAGTTTGTTGCCGAGGGCCTGGCCGCCGTCGACTTTCAGCGGTTCCGGCTTGCCGACGCCCGCGCTGGTGATTTCCTGCCACTCGACTTTGCTCTTGCCCGGCATCCAGCTGGGGTCGGCCAGGAAGTAGGCCGGGGCCACGCTTCCGGTGGTCAGTTGAATGACGCCCTTGCTGCCCATGATGTGGAGAGCGAACCGGCTGCCGATGCCGTCTTTTGCCTTCTGGGTGGCGAAGGTGCCGATGGCCATGTTGTCGAAGCCGTACTCGGCGAACAGGCGGTCGCCCTGGATCGGACCCATCTCCTCGCCGCCGGCGCGGATGTCGCCCGGCAGGGCTTTCTTGCCATCCTGCCAGATACGCGAGAAACACCAGCGGGCATCGCCGCTGACGAATCTCATCAGGTCGAGAATGTGCGTTCCGAGGACCATGAGGTCCTGGCCGCCGCCACGTGTGTCTTCCTTGCCGCGGCCGCGAAGTTCGAGGATGTCGCCTAGCTTTCCCTCGCCGATCAAATCCTTGACGACCTTCAGGCGGGGGCTGTACCGCGTCTGGTGGGCGATGGCACATTTCACATGGTGCTTCTCGCAGGCGGCGATCATCTCGTCGGCTTCTTGCAGGGTCCGGCAGAGGGGTTTTTCGAGGAAGATGCTCGCCCCGGCCTGGGCGCAGGCGATGACCATATCGTGATGGCAGTCAAGCCAGCGGTCGGCGACGCTGACGATCTGCGGCTTCTCTTTCTCGAGCATCTGCTTAAAATCGGCATAGGTATTCTTGGGCTTCAGCCGCGTGGCTGCCGCCGCCAGGCCCTTCTCATTCTCATCCGCCACAGCGACGATCTCGACGTTCTCCATCCCCAGCCAGACGGTATCGAGCCCGTGGCCGTAGTTCCCTTTGCCTGTCCGCCCGATCACCGCCACCTTGTACGTCTTGGCCGGCATGATGCATCCTCCAGTTGAAAGAAGAGGGTGGATTGTCGCATGGCCGCGGCCGAAGTGCAATTCCTGAGATGACGGATTGCGAACGACGTGAGTTTTTCCGAGAATAGGCATTTACGTTAGAACAGAACGTAACCGGATTCGCCAGAACCCGGGTCCTTCGCCAACCCGGATTCTGGCGAATCCGGCTACAAGAACCATTGCGAGCCGCCGGGTGAGGTCATGAGTCCCCATATATATAGCTTCTGTCTCTTCATCATGTGGCTCGGCGTGGCCATCGGGTTGCTTGTCATTGCTCCCGCATTTTATCCGAAGGCGTTCAAAGATCCGTCCCACATCATGATGGTGGGCGGCGGGGCGCTGGTGCTGTCGTTGTGGAACTTCCTGCGCTGGTGGAGCACTCGGCGGCGGATGAACGAGGAAGTCCTCCGCGAGGAAATGCGTGAGGCCTACCAGCTGCGGATGAATCCACCCAAAGAATCGGAGGAGCCTAAACCGATCTTGCATCCGGAGTTTTCGTTCGAAGACCCGCCCAAGCTTCCGCCCCCCTCGCCGCCGAATGGAACGCACAAATGACCATGCCCACTCACACCGGTCGATTCCTCACTGCCGAGTGGCGGTATCTGCTGATGTTGAACTTCGAGGTGGATCCCTCTCTCGTCGCCCCGTACGTGCCGCGCGGAACGGAGATCGATTTCTGGAACGGCAAGACCTTCGTCAGCCTGGTTGGCTTCCGTTTTCTTTCCACGCGCGTGCTCGGAATGCCGATCCCGTTTCATCGTGATTTCGACGAGATCAACCTTCGGTTCTACGTGTCTCGTCGTGAGGGAGACGAACTCCGCCGGGGAGTTGTCTTCATCAAAGAGATCGTTCCACGCGGAATGATCAGTTGCGTGGCCCGAACCGTCTATAATGAAAACTACGTGACTCGCCGCATGCGGCACGAGTTGCAGATACCGGCGTCCGATACCCCCGGCCGAGTTCAATATGAGTGGCGGCACCAAGGCCAATGGAATCGGATCGGGGCTACGTTCGCGGGCGAACCCACTTTCGCCAGGCCTGATTCGGAAGAGACGTTCATCACCGAACATTACCGGGGCTACACCCGCCAACGCGATGGCGGAACGATCGAATACGAAGTTCAACATCCCACCTGGCGCGTGTGGCAAGCGACCGACCTGATCGTGGATGGCGCCGTGTCGGTTGAATACGGCGGGGAATTCGCAACTGTGCTGGCCCAAACGCCTTCATCGGCCTTTGTGGCCGACGGATCAGCCATCGTGGTGCACCGCGGCCGACGGATCGCCTGAGTGGATCGCCTTGACGGGTTCCCCCCGCCATGTAATCATAGTGATAGATTTGACCCGCCTGAGTCGACTTGTCAGCTCGGTTGCCGGCGCCCATTCGTTATCGAGACCCTCTTTCATGTGGATGCTTCCCCGCCCCCGATTTGCGTTTCCATCTTGCCGATTGGTTGTCTGCGCCTTGGCAATGTCTCTCGCGGCGGGTTGCAAACCGAGCGACGAGATCACCAGCACGACGGAACCGCGGGTGAAAGAGGAACGGCCGCCGGCACTCATTCCGCCGCGGGTGAATCCGCATGGCGCGAAGGATGATTTGAAAGTCCCGACGCGCATTCTCGGCATCATTGCCAGCCAGGGCGACGGCAACTCGTGGTTCTTCAAAGCCATGGGGCCTGCCGATCTGTTGGACAAGGAAGCGGCCGCGTTTGATGAGTTTCTGGCGTCGTTGGCCTTTGACGGGGGGGCCAAGGTAACGTGGAAGCTGCCGGCCGGCTGGCGTGACGGTCCCGAGAAACAGGGTCGCTATGCCACGCTCCTCCTGGGACCGGGCAAGGACGCAATTGAACTTTCGGTGCTTTCGCTTGGCGGCAATCTGTTGGACAACATTAACCGTTGGCGCGGACAAGTCGGGTTGGATCCGCTGCCCCTTGAACAGATGGGCGATACCGCCAAAGAAGTGTCGACCAAGCAGGGCAAGAAGGTCACGCGAGTCGATTTAAGCGGGACGGCAGGCAAGGGACCGGCCATGCCTCCTTTCATGAAAAAATAGAGGTTGAATCGGCCGCGTCTCTCGAGGGCGAACCGTTGCCCTGATTGACACGGCCGTTTCTTCCCTTGCGGAGCGTCATCAATGAGTCAGACAACGAACGATCGCAACGGCGAAAACGATACGCCCTTGAACGGCTCGACATCGCATTTTCCGAATCCCTTTCTGGAGATCGGCAAGAAGTTGTTGAAGCCGTTTGCCTCATTGCAGGTCACGATCGTTCTCTTTGTCCTCTCGATCGTGCTGGTATTTTTCGGCACCCTCGCACAACAGGAGGAAGGCATCTGGACCGTCGTCGAGAAATACTTCTACTCCGGGATCGTTTGGGTGCCGACGAAACTCATCTCTAACTTCCTGATCACCTTTTTCAACCTTCACCCGGATACGATCTGGGCGGGGAAGTTCCCCCTGCCCGGCGGCGCGCTCTTGGGCGGCGCCCTGTTGACGAATCTCCTATCCGCTCACCTCATGCGTTTCCGCTTGACCTGGAAGCGGTCCGGCATCCTCGTGATTCACTCCGGCATGGTGCTGCTCATGGTCGGCGAATTGATTACGCGCGAGTGCGCTATCGAATCGACGATCACGCTGCAAAAAGGCGAAACGAGCAACTTCATTGACGAGACACTGACGGCCGAACTGGTGATATTCAAGCCGCGCGACGAGGCATCGAACGACGTCATCAAGATTCCCCAACGGTATCTCAAAAAGCCGGGCGTCATCAGCCATCCCGATTTGCCGGTCGACATCGAGATCGTGGAATACTGGAAGAACTCGGACCTCGATCTGCGTTCGGGGCCCCCGGCTGATCCAACATGGAGTTCGGGCGGCAGCGGCGAGTTCAGCTACAAGCTCGTCAATCGACCGGAAGAGGCGGGCGTTGAGCAGAATCAGCGAGGCGACGCCACGTCCGTGCGGGTGAACCTGCGCAAGAAGGGGACCCAGGAATCGATCGGCAAGCACTTGCTCTCGCTCTGGTACTACTCGAACTCGCCCTTGAATTCGCGCAATTTCCCGATCCCTCCCACCACGTTCTCAATCGACGGCAAGGATTACACGATCGAACTGCGCAACAAGCGCCAGTACCTGCCGTACGCGCTCCATCTGAAGAATTTCGAACACGACAAGTACAAGGGGACGGATATGGCGAAAGACTTCGCCAGCACCGTCGACGTCGTGAACCCGGCCGAGGGCGACAACCGCGAAGCCCGCATCTGGATGAACAATCCGCTGCGCTACATGGGCAAGAGCTTCTACCAGCTTTCCGTGTTGCGAGGCGACTCCGGCACGGTCTTGCAGGTGGTCGAGAACCCGGGGCGGCTTTTGCCCTACCTTTCGTGCTTTCTTGTTTCGATGGGCATGATGCTGCACTTCGGCCTCAACTTCAACATGTTCCTCCGCCGGAAGAAGCCGCAGACGGCCGCAGCCAACACCGAAATGACGGTGGGCCTCGAACGCTACCTGCCGATCGCCGTGGTGGTTCTGTCAGCCTTATGGATCGTTTCGAAGGCGTGGATCCCATCCACCAAGCCGGACCAGATTGACTACTACGATGCCGGGCAGATCCCCGTGCTGCACAATGGCCGCTTCAAGCCGCTCGACACGGTCGCGCAGAGCACCCTGCAAGCGATCAGCGGCCGGACCGAAGTGCAGGACGAAAACAAGAAGATCGTTGCCTCCGCCATGCAGTGGTACATGGACCTGTACGATTCCCGCGAGCCGTTCCAGGGGAAGGCATCTGAGTACAAGATCTTCCGCATCGACAACGATGCCGTGCTGGGCATGATGAAACTGAAGCCGCGCCCGGAGTTCTTCCGCTACTCCGCGAAGGAACTGGAACCGCAGTACAAGCTCTTCGAGGTCGAACTGGAGAAGGTGCAGGAAAAGCAGAGGAAGAACAAGAAATTGGATCTTCGCGACACCAAGATCATGGACCTCGGGAAGAAGCTCAAACTCTATTCGGAACTCTTCAAGGGAACGACGCCGCACCTGGTTCCGCCCCAGGAAGAGAAGGAAGAATGGCAAACGATCGAATCGATCGACAAGAATGTTACATACACCCGCGATGAAATCGATGAAGTGGAACGCCGGTGCGCGGAGATCCTCGTCGACATCCTCAAGCAACAGGGCATCAAGCCCAGCGATCTGTCGGAAGAGGAAAAGATCCGCTACGGGAATCGCATCCGCGACCTGGCGCAACTACGTCTCTACATGGATGAGGCGCCGAAACATCGCGATCGCGTAAGCCCTGCCGCGGGCCAACTGACGGAAGCGATGAATCGCGGCAAGGAACGCAACGTCGCCGAGTTCAAGGAAGCGTTAGCCAAGTATCGCAACGAGTATCTGAAACGCCTAACGCCGGACGAGATGGCCGACATCAAGTTTGAGACGTTCCTCAATCACTTCGCGCCGTTCTATCTGTGCTCCGAACTGTACGTGATGGTCATCATTCTGACCTGTTTGGCCTGGCTGGCCTGGCGCGAACCGCTGAATCAGTCGGCCTTCTGGCTGGCCGCTCTTACCCTCGTTTTGCACACGTTCGCCCTCCTGAGCCGGATGTATTTGCAAGGCCGGCCGCCGGTCACGAATCTCTATTCCTCGGCCATCTTCATCGGCTGGGCCTGCGTGATTTTGTGCATGTTGATGGAACTCTATTACCGCAACGGCATCGGCAATATTCTGGGCGGCACCCTGGGCGCACTTACCATGATGATGGCGCACTTCCTCAGCGAAGGCGGCGACACCATGGAATTGCAAGTGGCCGTGCTCGATACGAACTTCTGGCTCGCCACCCACGTGACCATCGTCACGCTTGGCTACATGGCCACGTTCGTCGCGGGCGCCATCGGGGTCCTCTACATCGGCCGCGGCGTCTTCACCCAGACGATTGACGACAAGGCCAACAAGATGCTCGGCGGCATGATGTACGGCACCATCTGTTTCGCCACGCTCCTCAGTTTCACCGGCACCGTGCTCGGCGGCCTCTGGGCCGATTACTCCTGGGGCCGATTCTGGGGCTGGGATGCGAAGGAGAACGGCGCCGTCATGGTCGTCATCTGGAATACGCTGATCATCCATGCACGCTGGTGCGGGCTGATCAAGATCCGCGGCATGGCCGTCCTGGCACTGGTCGGCAGTATGGTCACGTTCTGGTCGTGGTTCGGCACCAACCAACTCGGCGCCGGCCTGCACAATTACGGTTTCAACAGCGAACTGGCCCAACGCTGCCGCTGGTTCTGGATGGCTCATATCGGCATGATCCTCGTCGGCTTGCTGCCGCTCCAGTTTTGGCGCAGCTTCAGCGACGACGTCATCCGCGAACGAGCCCTGGCCGCCCGGCGTGAACTCGAAGCCCGCAAGCGGAAGGGGCCGACGATCACGGGGCAGGGGTGAGCGGTAGAATCCTCCGTCATCTCGTTCTGATGCACCGGCGTATTGGAACGAGACTTCTGCCCTTTTGGTTTTGGACCGGGAGTACACTTAATGACCCTGACCATTCCCTTTTCCGATACGCATTCGCAATACCTGGAGCAGGTCGTCTCTTCGGGTAAGTATGCTTCTCCGGAAGAAGCCGTTCAGGCGTTGCTCGAACGGGAACTCCTTAATCGCGAGCGGGAGCGAATTAACACGCTGATCGAAGAGGGTTTCGAGAGCGGCGATGCTGTCGAAATGACGGACGCCGACTGGACCTTTATTCGCAAAGAAGTCAAAGCACGCCTCAGCGCGGCGACCCAATGAGAAAACCCGTACATCGTCGTCCCGAAGCCATTTGGGATTTGATTGGCCACTCTGGGTTTATTGGTCAGACCGACCCTGCTGCCGCTGAGGATTTTCTTGACCACGTTGACTCAACGTTCACTCAGTTAGCCGATATGCCGGGGGTCGGCGGCATTTGGCTGATTGATCCTCGTCGTAAGACTGAAATTCGCTGGATGTCGATTCGAAAATTTAAGAAGTATCTGATCTTCTACGTTGAAACCGACAAAACGGTCGAAGTCGTTCGAGTGCTTCATGCCTCCCAAAACATCAATACTATTCTGAGTTCCTCGCTAAGTTGAACCATTCGATCATTGCCTTTCCTCCGCGCCTCGCCTAACTTCTCGACATCACCATTCGATCGTCTTACCTTCCATCAGGAGTTCCGCTGATGTCTGAACGGAAAGTGCGCGTCGCGATTGTCGGCCTTGGCTTCGGGGCCGAGTTCATTCCCATCTACAAGGCGCATCCGGATGCCGAGATCGTCGCCATCTGCCGGCGGAACAAGAAGGAACTCGATGCTTGCGGCGACCGCTTCGGCATCAAGAAGCGTTTCACGACCTACGAAGATCTCCTCAAGGACCCCGAGATCGACGCGGTCCACATCAATAGCCCGATCCCCGATCACGCGCCGCAAAGCCTGGCCGCACTCAAGGCCGGCAAGCATGTCGCGTGTACCGTACCGATGGCGACGACCCTCGACGAACTGAAGGTCCTCTGCGATGCCCAGCGCGCCAGCGGCAAGATCTACATGATGATGGAAACCGTCGTCTACAGCCGCGAATACTTGTTCGTGAAGGAGATGTACGATCGCGGCGAACTGGGCCGGCTTCAGTTCCTGCGCGGCAGCCATCAGCAAGACATGGACGGCTGGCCCGACTACTGGCCCGGCCTGCCGCCGATGCATTATGCCACGCACTGTGTCAGCCCCTGTCTGGCGCTGGTCGCTAAACCGGATCGCCCCGGCCTGGCCGACAGCGTCGTCTGCCATGGCTCGGGCCGCATTCGTCCCGAACTGATTAAGAAGTACGGCAGCCCCTTCGCGCTGGAAACGGCGACATTCACGATCCGCGATTCGGACGTCGTCGCCGAGGTGACGCGCAGCCTCTTTGACACGGCCCGACAATATCGGGAAAGCTTCGACGCCACCGGAAGCGTGCGCTCGTTCGAGTGGCAGCAGGTCGAAGGCGAAGACCCCGTGCTTCACACCAAGAGCAGTGTCGAACGGCCGATCGCCGAGCCGAAGATCGCTGAACGCGTCAAGGTTCCGGACTACGCCAGTCGGCTGCCGGAGCCGATCCGTCGCTTCACGATGCCCGCCCATATCCAGGATGCCGAGCATTTGTCGTTCCTGCAAGGCGGCGGCCACGGCGGCAGCCATCCGCATCTGGTGCATCACTTCCTGATGGCCGTCCTGGGTAAACAACCTGCGATACCGGACGCCCCTACCAGCGCCAACTGGACCGCCGTCGGCATCTGCGCCCACGACAGCGCCATGCGCGGCGGCGAGAAGATCAAGATCCCGGGGTTTTGAGAGAGGGCAGTGGCGGCGGTGTTCACTGTGCGGAAACGGCCTCGATGTGCGGAACTCGCCCAGCAAGAAACCTAAAATCGCAACAATTGCCTTATTCGCACCACTGGCACCGGAAATGCAATCTTCCTCAGAGGTTACTGAAAACACTGGAGAAAAATCATGCGTACGATAATGCTGACATTGGTAGTCGTCCTCCCATTGTCCTTTCTCGCGAACGATGGTCCGTCCGCGGCCGAACCGAAGAAACTGGAGATTCCGAAGGTCAACCCACTCATGGCGGAAAAACTGAAGCACGCGCAGGCATTGCTCGGCGGGTTGGCGATGAACGATTTCGACAAGATGCAGTCGAGCGCGGAAGAACTGATGCGGATCAGCAAGGCGGCGGAGTGGACAGTGTACAAGACCCCGGAGTACGAACTGCAAACGAACAACTTCCGCCGAGCGGCCGAGAACGTCATCCTGAAGGCGAAAGCAAAGAACCTCGACGGCGCGACATTGGCCTATGTCGATATGACGGTGACCTGCGTTCGCTGCCATCAGCACTGCCGCGACGTTCGCAATACGAGCTTCACGCCCCTCGGCGACTGATCAACTTGCAATTGCACTTAATCCCAGGGACGGTCGTCCCTGGGATTTACGATTCCACCTCCAGCCGATGCTTCTCGATCATGCGGTACAAGGCTCGACGACTGATTCCCAGTTCCCGGGCCGCGTGTACCTTGTTTCCCTTCACTTGCCTCAACACCTCCCGAATATGCGCCCGTTCGATCTCGCGAAGAGTCGACGGCGAATGGGCGTCGGATGCTTGATCATTTCCACCCGGCGGCGCGGCCAGAATGTTGTCAGGCAGATCGTCCATCGTGATGCAATTGTTCTCGGCAAGAATCTGGGCGCGTTCGACCACGTTGGCAAGTTCGCGAATGTTGCCTGGCCAGTTGTAGTGCGTTAGAGCTTCCATCGCATCGGGTTCGACTTGAAAGCGAACTTTGCCGATCTGCCGCGTCGTGAGGAAATGCTCGATAAGCACGGGAATGTCCTCCCGTCGCTCCTTGAGCGAAGGGAGCGACATGACGATGACGTTAAGGCGGTAGAACAGATCCTCGCGAAATCGACCTGCCTTCAGTTCATCCTCGAGCGGTTTGTTGGTGGCCGCAATCACACGAACGTCGGCATGGAATTCATCGGTCCCGCCGACACGCCGATAATGGCCGTCTTCAAGGACACGCAGCAGTTTCGCTTGCATGCTGGGCGACATCTCGGCGATTTCATCGATAAAAAGCGTGCCTCCCTCGGCCACTTCGAAGAGGCCCCGCTTGGCGCCGGCCGCGCCCGTGAACGATCCTTTTTCATGCCCGAACAGTTCTGATTCGAGTAGTGTCTCCTGAAGGGCCGCGCAATTGATCGTCACCATCGGCTGATTCTTGCGAAGGCTGTTGTGATGCAGGGCATGCGCGATCAGTTCCTTGCCGGCTCCGCTGGGACCACGCACCAAAACCGTCGCGTCCGTCGGGGCGACTTTCTCGATCATCTGCATCACCTTCTGCATGGCCCGACTGCCGCCGATCAGACGGTAACGGGGGGACTTGAATGTCAATTCCTCGACGTATTTCCGCAACCGGATGTTTTCGAGCCTTAAGGAACGAACCTCAATTGCCCGGTTGAGCACGGGAAGGATCGCCTGAAGCTTGAACGGTTTGAGAATGTAGTCGAAGGCGCCGATCTTCATCGCTTCGACCGCGGTGGAAATCGCTCCTTGGCCGGTCATGATGATGCCGACGAGATTCGGGTCGATCTCAAGTGCCTGGCGCAGCAACTGGATGCCGTCCATTCCCGGCATCATGAGATCGCTTAGCAGCAAGTCGAAATCCTCGCGTTGCAAAAGCTTTAACGCCTCGGCGGGCGAATTGACCCCTTGAACTTGAAATGGCTGATCCTGCAACGAATCGCAAAGGGCGCGCATGAGTTCGACTTCGTCGTCAACGATCAAGATCCGGTTGTTCTTCTTGGTTGCCATGGTTGTTCTCGTTCCGCCAATCCGACTATTCATCGGAGAGTTGTTTAACGTTTTTCTCGCTGGCAATCGGCAGGATGATGCGAATGAGTGTTCCCTTGCCGGCTTCGCTTTCGATATGGAGGCTGCCATGATGTTCGTTGACGATGCGCTTGCAAATGGCCAGTCCCAGGCCAGTTCCCTTCCCTTCTTCCTTGGTGGTGAAGAAGGGGTCTGTCACGCGCGCTAGAATCTCGGCCGGGATGCCGACGCCGGTGTCGCTGACTTCGATGATCATTTGCGGTTGGCCGGTTGATGATTCGACGCGGCGGACGCGTGCCGCCAGTTTGCCGCCCTGTGGCATGGCGTCGCCGGCATTGGTGAACAGGTTCAGGAATACCTGGCGAAGCTTCTGGCGATCGGCGAAGATGGGCGGCAACATATCCTCAAAATGAGTGCTGATTTCGATGCCGCGCCGCTTCAACAAGTGTTGTGTCAACTCGATGGTCATGCGGATTTCTTCGTCGACGTTGACCGTGGAGACCTGTTCCCGACCATGCCGACTGAACTGCAACAGATTGGCGACCAGGTGCGCCATGCGTTCGACTTCTTGTTCGACAATCTCGAGTGCCTTACGGCGCGGGTCGTCCGCTTCGGTCTTGGCAAGAATGGACTCCACCCGCAAACTGACGGTGGCAAGCGGGTTGTTCAACTCGTGTGCGATGCTGGCGGCCAACTCGCCCACACTTGCAAGCTTGGCGCTCTGCCAGAGTTGTTGAGTCGTTGATCGCAGTTCGTCCGTCTTGTTCTGAAGTTGATGGAGATAGTCGAGCAATTGTTTGTTCGATGCCTCCAACTCGGCCGTCCGAGCTTGGACTCGATCCTCGAGTTCGTGATTGAGTTCGAGAAGGGCCGCCTCGATTCGCTTTCGCTCGCTGACGTCACGCATGATCGCGGCGAAGAAGACTTGGCCGTTCTCTTCAAAACGACAGATCGAAACCTCGGCAGGGAATTCGCTGCCGTCTTTGCGACTCCCTACCACTTCGCGGCGTTCGCCCATCAATCGCGATTCGACGGATGAATTCGCGAAGGTGTCCACATGCCCGCGATGGCTCGGGGCGAATCGTTCGGGAATGAGTTTCTCGAAGGGTTGCCCCATGATCTCCCGTGACAGATGGCCGAAGATCCGCTCGGCTCCGCGATTAAACAACACAATCCGGTGTTGCGTGTCGATTGCGATAATTCCATCCTCGGCAATGTCGAGAATGCTGGAAAAGCGTGCTTTCGCTATTGGCCCCGGAGCATCGGCTTGCTCGTGCGTCATTTTGGCCTCATCCAGGAGCCGAGCGAGGGATGCGACATTCCGGCTCGGCGTCACGGTTGCTCCATCGGACGATGGAGCAGGACGGGCATAGACGCCCCCCGGAGGATTTTAGCGGTTATGCTGCCTAAAAGCACCCGCCTCAGACCGGCCCAGGGCAATGTGTGTTCGGCCGCGGCTGACCCATCAAGTGGAACGAGGAGTGAACGATCCATCACAAAAGCCCCTGGGAGTTGGCATCATGCCAGATGGCGCAGAATGTCGCATGTGCTGATCACGCCAATCAAAACGCCCATGTTGTCGGCTACGAATAAATGGTGTACCTTGAGTTCAAGCATTCGACGCACGACGTCGGTTGTCTTCGTGTCTTTTTGAACCGCAAAGACGCCCGGCGTCATGATTTGTTCGACCGTTGTGCAATCCGCCACGACCAGACCAAGGTCGCCCGAGTGCGTTTCAACGGAATCGCGAGCGTTGCCATGCGATACCACATCACCCGACCTAAGATAGTTCGAGTAGGCACGATCATGCACCAGAATATCGGTCACGGTGACAACCCCGATGGGCTGCCCGTTCTCGTCGATGACCGGGGCGGCATCAAAATCACGGTCGACGAGTAGAGCGATGGCCTCGTACACGGTCGCATCACGATGCAATGAGATGGGGTTCTCGGACATCAAGTCTTCAGCCGTTCGCGCGCGAAGCGTCAACGAATCGGCATTACAGGCGTTTTTGCATCCGGTTTTCATGGCATCTCCCAGGTATTTGATCACGACTCTGAACAGTTCCCATCCGCTTGTGTCACTTAATTTCAGAGTCTTCCAGCTTAATGTCACCCAGGTCACGCACATAGGCGTGGCAATGGAAACAAGCCGTCGTCAATTCGAGATAACGCAATTTGGCTGCGTCGTAATTCTTCTCTTTGGTCGCCTTGATGATCTGCTCGGCACTGAGGTCGAACTCCTTGCTCCACATCTGGTAGGTGTCCGTCTTCACGATGGCCCAGGCCGCTTCCTTCCGGACCCGCATGAGTTCTTCCGCCTCTTTCCCGGCCTTCACCAGGTCGTTCATCACGAGCGCCGCGAACAGCTTCTGTGAGTGTTCCAGTTTCCGGGTCATCAGCTCCTTGACCTTCGCCTTGTCTGGCTTTTTCTCAACGGGCTTCGGGGCTTGTTCGCGCGCTTGGCCGAACATCGCCCACCCAGCCACGATAGCGGTAATAACCGCCAAACAGCACATTCGCTTTGCCATAAAGGATGCTCCCATTTCAGCATGATGTCTCATCGATCCGACAACGGGTCGTGATGCCCAGAAGAACAATGCATTTTCGATGCCATTGATCCGGCCGTGCCCGGAAGAGTTCCGGGACGAAGTACCGAAATGCTTCGGAAAGGCACGTTTTTGGGGGTAAAAGGCTTCCCGAGACCACTCAGGACGGAACCGCGTCCGCAGGTTCGATGTGCGTTTCCGGGTGCTCGCACGATGCCTGCGACGGTTTCGCACAGCACTCGCGGTCATTCTTCTTGAAAAAACAGTTCTGACTATCGTCGCGATTCGGGTATAATCTCAGTTGGCTCGACCCACCCGCCAGAATCCCCTTTCCCGAGGGACGCGATGAAATCTGTTCCGGACCCGCAGCCTTCCCGTCCATTGACTCGTCGGCAAATGCTCCAGGCCAGCGGCCTCGGTGCACTCACGCTCAGTTTTCCCGGCGTGCTTTCGGCGAGTGACGCGAATTCTCGGCCGGTCGGCACTTCCGATAAGTCGTGCATCTTCCTCCTCCTGTGCGGCGGTCCCAGCCACATTGATACCTGGGACATGAAGCCCGAGGCGCCCGAGGAGTATCGCGGACCCTACAAGCCGATCGCCACCGCGGTCCCCGGTATGCGCATCAACGAGATGCACACGAAGATGGCCGAGCTGACCAAGCACTTTTGCCTGATCAACTCGATGACGCACCCGGGGAATATCAGCAACCATTTCGATGCCATGCACAACCTGCTGAGCGGCCAACCCGGCGCTCCGCTGGATTCGGCCTACATGGGATCGATCCTGTCCAAGCTGCGGCCCAACGAGCGGAACATCGCAGCGTACTTCTGGCTGATGAAGTGCATCGGCAATCCGGTTTTCTGTGCGCCGAATATCGCCCATGGCGGCCATCTGGGCTCTGCCTACGGCCCGCTTTTCGTCGGCACAGCCCAGAACAATCCTTCGACTGTCGGCTTTCGGCCGCCCGATCTGTTCGCGGAGGAAGCGTCGAGCGAGCGCATGCAGGCCCGCCGTGTGTTGCTGGATAGTCTCGAACGGCCCGCCAGTTCTGGCGATGCCACGCCGGGAGCGAAAGACTGGCAGGAACTGCATCGGCATGCGTTCGAATTAGCCACAGCTCCGGAAGTTCGCCAGGTGTTCAACATGGAACGCGAACCGGTGACCGTCCGCGACCGTTATGGCCGAAATCCGCTCGGGCAGAATCTGTTGCTGGCACGCCGGCTCGTCGAGGCCGGGGTCGGCTTCGTCACGGTCAACGGCTGGGTCGGGCCATCGCCGAACGAGAAACTCGGCGGGCCGCCCAGTTCAAGCTGGGACATGCACGGCGGCAACATGGGCATGGGCAACGCCTTCAGCGACGGTTCCTACGGCATGGGCTTCTGCCTGCCCCGGCTGGACCAGGCCCTCTCCGCGTTGATCACCGACCTCGACGCCCGCGGCATGTTGGAGAAGACGCTCGTGGTGGCCGTCGGCGAATTCGGCCGCACGCCAAAGATCCTGACGCAAGGCTTCCCCGGCCGGCAGCACTGGCCACACTGCTACTCCGCCATCCTGGCCGGCGGCGGCATCCGCGGCGGCCGAGTCTACGGCGCCTCCGACAAGACCGCGTCGTACGTGAAAGACAGGCCGGTGAAACCCCAAGACTTCGGGGCCACCATCTTCCACGCCCTCAACATTCCCCTCGACCATCGTTTAGGCAAAGACGGCGTGTCGAGGCCGGTGAGCACCGGGGAACCGATTTTGGATTTGTTCTCGTAGAACGTGACAAACGCTTGCCGGGCCTAACACCGATGATGCCAACAGTGGATCACGAAATCGCGGGAGTGCGCTGTGCCATTTACGACAGCGATCCGACGCGGCGCGAGGCTGTCGTTTTTGTCCATGGCAATCCCGGGCCGATGGACGACTGGGAGGAACTGGCGCCAACGGTCTCGGCTTTCGCCCGCGTGATCGCGATGGACATGCCAGGTTATGGGCGGTCCGATCATCCGAAGAATTTTGACTACACCATTGATGGCTATGGACGTTTTCTCGGGCAACTGCTCGACCAACTAGCGGTAGAACGCGTCCACCTCGTCCTTCACGATTTCGGAGGCCCGTGGGGGATCCGGTGGGCGATCGATCATCCGCACCGAATTGGCAGCATTACTCTCATCAACTGCGGTGTGCTCGAAGGGTACAAGTGGCACCGCTTCGCGAGACTTTGGCAGACACCAATTATCGGAGAACTGGTGCAATTGACCGCGACGGCGTGGGGCATGCATCGGGCGCTCAACCGCATGAATCCCAAACCACTTCCCCGAAGTTTCATCGACCGTGTGATGAAGTACGCCGATTGGGGGCACAAGCGTGCCGTGTTGAAGCTTTACCGAGCATCGAAGTATGTCGGCAGGTCTTTGCCGGACGTCGGGAAACTCGGAGGCTCGCTACCGGCATGTGTGATCTGGGGAGCGGGCGATCCGTTCATTGACGTAGCCTACGCGGAGAAGCAAAAGAGGTATTTCCCACTGGCCGAGGTCCATATCTTGCAAGGCCTGGGGCACTGGCCCTTTATTGACGATGTGGAAGCGGTTCGCGCTCCGCTGGTAAGCTTCCTACGACGCTCGGTTGGCCGGGTCGGTTAGCTCGGCGTACCCCAGCGCGATCTCTTCCGACGCCGGCCGAACGGCCTGACTAACGACTGCGCCATCGCGCATGAACACCAACGTCGGCCACAACTTAACCTGGAACGAGCGGCCCAGCGGACGCCCCTTGCCGTCCTCGACACTGACATGTCGCACCTCCGGATGCTTCGCCCGCATGTCGGTCATGAACGACTGAATCGCTTGACAGTGCGGACACCAAGGAGCGCCGAACTCCAGCACGATGGGACCGGTCATTTGGTCAACCTCTTCACGAGTCGGTTCTGGCATGGGTTGCTCCTTCTCAACAGAAGTGCTTAGGCGACGATTCGCATTTGATTTGGTTCCTGCCCTCAATTCGTCCCCGTCGACGTTCATCGTCAGTGGCTTGATTGCTTCTTCTTCAGCTTGCGGATTTGCGCGAGCGTCATACCCGTCACCTCCGCGATTTCCTTGATCGGCCGATCGATCTTGAGTAGATTCAGCGCCACTTCTTCGCGTCCTTCTTCCCGACCTTTCTCGATGCCTTTCTCGATGCCTTTCTCGATGCCTTTCTCGATGCCTTTCTCGATGCCTTCTTCGACGCCTTCCTGATAGACTCGAGTTTGCCGCATGTCAGTTACCTGTAACATCTTTTCAATCTCCTTTCTTGACCAGTGGGGAAACTGGTACAGAATCACCGTCTCGATAAATTGTATCACGGTTCGCCGAAATTGCGGTGGCTTTTTGGCGGCCATAACGCGCGGAACCATTGCTTTGGCCTTTTCAAGGGCCACGTCCGGTTTGGCGGCGATCAGTTCCAGGACACCGAGTTCAATCTGATGCGGCAGAGCAGGGGGCAATTCGTCCTGATAAATCCGAACCAGTTGATCCGAATCGATCAGGCAGCGGTAGGGATGGAGGTTCTCTTGTTCCAACGACCGAGTGGGGTAGATCACCACGGCGACCCAGTCCTGTTTGGGATCGCCATGTTCCAGGAACCTGCCGATCTTCGAGACCAGGTTCGCGTAAACCTTCTCCGACCGGTAGTACTGGGCCTCCCAGATGAACGCTGGATCGACGTCCGGATGATGAGGCTGAAATACGCCATCGAGCCGAACAGCCGATTCCTTGTATTCGATCGCTTTCAGGTCATAACGCTCGGCATCGCTCTCGGACCGGCCGACGAGATGGAAGAAACTGCCGGGCAATTCCCTGAAGTAACTGAAGAACAAGGAGTCGCGTTTCATCCGTCTACTCCTCCCTTTCATGCGAATTAAAAAGTGGGACGAGGCGAATTATCACTTCATTCCCCCAGCCCAACATATTGCCCTTGCGGAGGTCGCCATAATCGAGGATAGGACCAGCGGGTCAATCCGGCGCGAGAGTATAGAAAAATCCGCATGTTCGATTTCTATCCGGCCTACGAAGAACACTTTGCTCAGGTGCAACTGAGCCTGTTCATGCTGGGCATGGGGGCGACGCTCTCCTTGGGCGACTTCGCCAAGGTGCTGCGGCGGCCGCGTTCTCTCAGTGTTGCCCTGGCCGGGCAGATTATCCTCTCTCCGCTGATCGCACTCGTTGTCATTTACTTGTTCGGTTTGGCCGGCGGCATTGCCCTGGGCTTGATTCTCACGGCAGCCATGCCCGGCGGCGCGACGGCGAAGGCATTTGTCTTTCTTGCCCGGGGCAGCGGGCCGCTGGCGATCTCGTTGACGGTGGCCTCGACTCTGGCCGCCATCGTGACGGTACCGCTCACTCTCCAAATCTGCGCTCGCGATTACGTTCCCGCCAACTTCGAGATGCCGATGTTGCGCATCGTGCGCGACGTCGCCTGCTTCGTGCTGGGTCCGCTCGCGGTGGGCATGTATCTCGGCTCACGCAATCCAACAAACCGCAAAGTCATCAGCCGCTGGTTTATCCGCGTCGGCTTTGTGGTCGTCGCGGCCATGATCATCTGCGCCCTGGGCAGCCAGCGCATCAAGCCGGGCGAACGCGGCCTGATCGTGCCGATCGCGATCATCGTGTTTGCCGTGCTCTGCATGCAGTTCAACATGCTGCCGTTCCGTGTTCTCGGCTGGCCGCGTGCTGACACCGTCAGCGCCGGCATCGAGATCACCATGCGCAACATGAACCTCGCCTTGCTGCTCAAGGCCAGCCTGTTTCCCGATCGCGGCCCGGCCGAAGTTGCCGCCATCGGCGCGGAAGTGATGTTCGTCGTCCTCTTCTATGCGGGCGCGGCCTTCTTCCTCGGCTTGCCGCTCTCGCTTAACTTCAGACGCTTGGCTCGCCGCGATGAACGCCGCGGCCTCCCGACTGCCGGAACAGAAATGGGAGACAGACAATCGAGTGGGTCGTCCAAGCGATGAATCAGCCTAGGGTTCTAGGGCGACGCGCTTGATTTTCCTCTGACGAACGCTATACTGTTCACTGCACGCGGAAGACTAGATAGGGGCAGCCCCAGAAATGTTGGGTGGCCCGTGGCGAGTAGGCCGACGTGACGGCGCACTTATTGTGCGCCGTCACGTCGGCTTTTTTCATTGACACAGCGTGGCGCCCGACCCATTCACGCCCGGTATTCCGCCACTCAAATACTCGATCTCCCGAAAAGCTTCGGGGAGAATCTTCGTTCAAAGGACTTCAGTCCCATGCCTCACGAACAAATAGCGATCGCGATCCGAACGAATGAGAAGTTCGAAGCGATGGAAAAACAGGCGATTGATTTGGCTCGTTCGGTGGAGTCGGCACGCGAACAGGCCCTCGCGGAAACGGATGAGAGTATCGAGGCGCTGGAGCTCAAGGCTCGAGAGCTCGCTCGACATGTCGAATCAACGCGGGAACAAACCCGTCAGCAATCGGACCAAAAAATCGAGGCATTGGAGCAGAAGGCTCGCGATCTGGCTGATTTCGTGGAGAGTTTGCGAAGCCAGGCACGCTTGCAATCGGACTCCGAAATCGAGGCGCTGGGGCGGCAGGCCCGTGATTTGGCCATCTCCGTGGAAGCGGTGCGCAAAGAGACGCGTTTACAAGCCGAGACGGAGGTCGCGGCGCTGGGGCGACAAGCGCGAGATCTGGCCATCACCGGGGAAGCCGTTCGTGAATTGACTCTTCTGAAGTCGAATACCCGGATCGCGGCGCTCGGGGAATCGGAGAAGGTGGCCCGAAAACTCAACGATGACCTGGAGCGCCGGGTTCTGGAACGCACCACTCAGTTGGAATCAGCGAATCGGGAACTGGAGGCCTTCGCTTACTCGGTAAGCCATGACCTGCGCGCGCCGCTGCGGGCAATCGACGGATTCAGCCAGGAGCTACTCCAGAATTATTCCGCGAAGTTGGATGAACAGGGCCAGCACTATCTCCGGCGTGTTCGAGCCGGGACCCAGCGGATGGGCCAGCTAATCGATGATCTTCTCAAACTCTCCCGTTTGACCCGCACTGAAATGCAGAGCGTGCGGGTGGATCTGACCGCCCTAGCCGAGACGGTGTTCGCCGAAATACGTGAGCGGGAACCAGGGCGAACCGTTAGCTTCGTCGCTCAGCCAGGCCTCAGTGCCGAGTGCGACCCGGCACTGATTCGCATCGTTCTGGAAAACCTCCTGGGGAATGCCTGGAAGTTTACATCGAAAAAATCAACAGCCACGATCACATTCGACCGGACTGATGTTGCAGGCCGGTCGGCTTTCGTCCTACGAGACGATGGGGCCGGGTTCAACATGGCGTTCGCCGGCAAGCTGTTTGGGGCGTTTCAGCGCTTGCACTCCGACCGGGAATTCACCGGAACTGGGATCGGCCTGGCGACGATTCAACGGGTCGTCCGCCGGCATGGCGGTGAATGTTGGGCAGAAGGAGCAGTCGGCCGCGGGGCTGCATTCTTCTTCACTCTCCCCGGCAAGGAGCCTCTCCCATGAAAGAGAAAACAATTCTGCTGGTGGAAGACAATCAGGACGACGAGGAACTCGCGCTCCTGGCCTTCAAAAAAGGTCAGGTGCTGAACGAAGTCATCGTCGCTCGCGATGGTGTCGAGGCGCTCGACTACCTGTTCGGCACCGGCCCGCACGCGGGGCGCGATGTTGCCGTGCTCCCCCAGTTGATGCTTCTCGACCTGAAGCTCCCGAAGATTGACGGACTTGAGGTCCTTCGGCAGGTCCGGGCCAACCCCCGCACTCGCCGCCTGCCGGTCGTGATCTTGACCTCCTCCAAAGAGGATGAGGATTTGGTCAAGGGTTACGACCTGGGCGCCAACTCGTACGTCCGCAAGCCCGTGGCGTTCGATCAGTTTGTGGAAGCCGTCCGTCAGCTTCAGATGTACTGGCTGGTCATGAATGAGCCTCCGCCGACGTAAGGATAATCGCCTCACCCATTTTTGAAACTCCGAAAGGGGATTCTTCATGAGCGAAACCACCACCATGCCGGCGACCGATGCCGCATGCGAGAATGAGCCGATCCACACTCCCGGCGCCATTCAACCGTTTGGCGTCCTCCTCGGGTTTGATCCCAACACCTTAAAGCTGCGGGACGCGAGCGAAAACAGCCGTAACCTATTCGGCGGCGGGGCAATTCCATTCGGATCGAGCGCGGTTGAACTGCTGGGTCCCGCCGCGGAGATTGCTCTGAGGGACGCGTTGGGTCAGGATGGGCTGATCGACGTTCGTCCGATTCCCATCTCGCTAACCGTCGCCCGCTCGGTTCGATGGCAGGGATCGGCCCATTGCCGGGGCGGCAAGGTATTCGTCGAACTGGAAGAGGCCGACGAGGGGACGTCCACTTCGAACACGTTGCTTTCCGCGGTCCGGATGTCAGTCGGGCAGTTGTCTGCCGCGGCTACCATCTCGGAGTTCTGTGAAATGGCCGCTCGCAAGGTTCGCTCGCTGACGGGTTACGACCGGGCGATGATCTACCGGTTTGATGCCGAGTATAACGGCGAAGTGGTCGCCGAGGACCGACACGCGGATTTGGACCCGTTCCTGGGGCTTCATTATCCCGCGTCCGACATCCCCGCTCAGGCGCGCGCCTTGTTCCTGATTAACCGCATCCGAGTGATCCCCGATGCCGCCGCCGAGCCGATCCCGTTGATCTCCGACAGCGAGGGCCGTCAATCGTTGACACTGGATCTGAGCCTTTGTCTATTGCGCAGTGCTTCGCCCATCCACCGGTTATACCTGCACAACATGGGAGTAAAGGCTTCGTTGACGGCCTCGTTGATTGTCAATGGAAGGCTCTGGGGGATGATCGCGTGCCATCATTCGACGCCTCGACGCCCCGGTCCCGCGGAGCGCGAGGCGTGTGACCTGTTAGCCCGGGTGGCCTCGGCTCACCTGGCCTTCCTTTCCGAGGTCGAAGATCGGGAGTACATGGCGAGTCTCACCGGAGCCCTTGGAAGGACGGGGGCGAGGATAGGCGGCACCGCACCACCCATTGCCGCCCTGGCGAAAAACGCAACCGATTTGCTCGCATTGGTCGGGGCCGGCGGGGCGGTCGTTTGGCGGTCGGGCCGCGGCGTGCCGATCGGCCGGACGCCTCCTGATCAGTTTCTTCACGGATTGATAGGCTGGATCAAGGGGCTCGCCACCCCTCTCTTCGCGACCGACCGTTTGCCCAAGGAGTATGCCCTCGCGAAGCCACACGCCGAGGTGGCCAGCGGCCTTCTCGCCCTGGAAGTTTCAAAGGACACCGACGAGTATATACTGTGGTTCAGACCGGAGGTGCTGCAATCGGTCAACTGGGGCGGCGATCCCCATGGCAAATCCGACCCCGATGGCCGCCTGTCTCCCCGTCAGTCGTTCGCGGTGTGGAAGGAAACCGTCCGGGATCGGTCCTTGCCGTGGCGGCCGGCGGAAGTGGAAAACGCCAGGCGTGTGAGGGAACTGCTGCTGGCGGCCGCCGCGGTTTCGGTAGTGAGGCTTGAGGCGCTCCTTCCGATTTGCGCCTGGTGCAAGAAGGTTCGCGACGAACCCGGTTACTGGCGTGGCGTCGAGGAATTTTTCCGTGATCTGGTGGACATACGGTTCACCCACGGGGTCTGCCCGGATTGCTTGGAGCAACAGATAAACGCCATTTCCAACTTTCCGGCCAACAAAGCAGCCTCGATAAAGAGATTGCCGCCCACTTACTCCCCAGGGTGAAGCCAATGTCCAAAGTTCCGCGTGTGCTCATTGTCGAGGACAATGCCGATGATGCCGAGCTGATGATTCAGTCCCTCCGACGCGGCGGACTCGATCCGACGTGGAAGCGCGTCGAGACGGCTGAAGAGTTGAAATTGGCGCTGGCCGGCGGGCAGTGGGACGCGGTTCTTTCGGACTACACCCTGCCTGAATTCGGGGCGAGCGCCGCCTTGAAGGCGATCCGGAATGCCGACCCGAATCTGCCGTTTATCGTCGTTTCCGGAACAGTTGGCGAAGAGGCAGCAGTCGAGACGATGCGAGCGGGGGCGAATGATTACGTCCTCAAGCAGAACCTCGCGCGACTGGCGCCGGCCCTCGATCGCGAATTGCGCGAGGCGGCCAATCGCCGGGCCCGGCATCGGGCGAGCGAAGCGCTGCGGCAGAGCGAGGAACGCTACCGCCGGCTCTTCGAAGCGGCACAGGATGGCATCCTGATCGTCAATGCGGACACACGACAGATTATCGATGCCAACCCGTTTCTACAGAATTTGCTGGGATACCAACATCAGGAATTGGTCGGCAAAGAGTTGTGGGAGATCGGTCTCTTCAAGGACATTGAGGCCAACAAGACCGCGTTCCGGAAGTTACAAGAACAAGGCTACGTCCGGTATGACAACCATCCGCTTAAAACCAAGGTCGGGCGACCGATCGAAGTGGAGTTCGTCAACAACATCTACATAGTCGATGACGCCCGAGTCATCCAGTGTAACATTCGCGACGTTACCGATCAGAAGCAGTCGGCTGCCGCTCTCCGGACGAGCGAAGAGCGCTACCGGACGCTGATTGAAGCGACCGCCGCGATCGTCTGGGATTCCCCAGGGTCAGGGGAATTTGACTCGGATCAGCCGGGGTGGACCGCGTTCACCGGGCAGACGCTCGACCAGCACCGGGGATGGGGGTGGCTGGACGCCATTCACCCGGACGACCGGGAGAAAAGTTCCGAGGCATGGGCGGCGGCGGTAAAGAACGGGCGACTATACC